>Ga0181612_151753_pt1 | contig 41584 bp, 28 predicted proteins | sample HoacroProtozoa21_FD_119630 | JGI IMG/M metagenome (GOLD analysis project Ga0181612, IMG submission 119630) | Hoatzin crop microbial communities from Cojedes, Venezuel. Combined Assembly of Gp0051906, Gp0051904, Gp0051908
AGAATGGTTTGGGTTGGAAGGGACCTTATAGACCATCCAGTTCCAACCCCCCTGCCATGGGCAGGGACACCTTCCACCAGACCAGGTTGCTCAAAGCCCCACCCAACCTGGCCTTGAACACCGCCAGGGAGGGGGCAGGCGCAACCTCTCCGAGCAACCTGTTCCAGTGCCTCGCCACCCTCAGAGTAAAGAATTTCTTAGATCTAATCTAAATCTGCCTTCTTCCAGTTTAAAGGTATTGCCCCTTTTCCTATCACTACATGTGCGTGTAAAAAGTCCCTCTCCGGCTCTCTTTTAGGCCCCTTCAGGTACTGGAAGGCTGCTTTAAGGTCTCCCCAGAGCCTTCTCTTCTGCAGGCTTAACAGCCCCAACTGTTCCAGTTTGCAAAATTATAAATTAATTCATAAAAGAGCACAAACAGGAGTCATGTCTCCACACCACTGCCTTCCCATCCCACTCTTCCTCTTTACCTCAACTGTTAAAAATGTTGCAATAGCAGAAGTAGTAAAAATTAACCAACCTAGAGGAGTCACTGTGGCACATAACAGGCATTCTGTGTTGGAGCCCTGAAAAGCCCGTAAGCCATTCATTAAGTAGGAATGAAGCTATTCCAGTGATAAGCTTTTATGAACACCACCCCTCCAGAATCAAGTTGGAAAAAGCATTATGCTTCCTTTCCTGCTGTGCTCTGGAAATACGACTGTCTCCTTTGATATATCACAGGCATTTCCTTGGAAAAATTTTCTTGGGGGTGAGGAATTCCCAGGAATATTTCACTTCAGACCAAAAATGTACTGGAATAAATAGTCTTCTAAAGGCAATTTACATCATGAAATACACTTGAATTTCTAGACCACAGAGCCATCTGAATTTTGGATGAAATCTGGCTCTATTCCCTGACTATACTGGTGATTCAGAAACTCAAACAACCCTTAAAAAGTGTTTGTTTAAAAAAAAGATAAATCCTTTACATGCAATGTTATTAATTATAATTAAAAGCTGATGCAGTATATTAAAAGCAAGATGCATCCTTCTAAGTAATTGCCCAACAGAAGTAATTCCATGGGAATTCAGTTAGCAACTATTGGAACTGAGGTTGGGGGTGAGGTGAAGGTTTCTCTTTCTCTTTGTTGTCAAGCCTTTTATGTTGTGAAGACATCAGTGTGAGACGTCTAAGCCTGTAAAGACATCACAAGAGTTTAGACCGTCATATCCAGCCATGGTATAAAACTACGGTAAGGACCTAAGGATGTAGGATGCTTGTACAACAGTCTGAGCCTAACTACAGATACGAGACTATACAATTTTAGTCATGTCAGGGCTTACTGTGTCACTGCTGTTGCACAATTGGCCCTTGTACCTGTAGAAGATACCCTTCTAGGGGAGCAGCCACGCAAAATAAAACAGAAACTACACCAAAGCAGACAACCTGCCCCCCAAAAAGCAATGCTTGTGCCTGCAAAGACAGTGGCTGAAGGTTGAAGCATGGCTGAGGATTGCTCTTCCTCGCAGCAAAGCCATCTTGCTTCTGCTGGGGCTCAGCTCTGGCTGGGGTCACATTTACTTTTGTAGCCTGAACCTCACTATTCTCAGACTGTGGTTGTTGAGACACAGAAAACAAGACCCACTGAAACAAATGGCAACTGCCTCCCTTACAAATTTGCAGCATTGTGCTTTATATAGATTTGCTAGCTTCATAGCCCCTATAAAGTAGTTTCTTCAATAGATGGAAGCACAGAGGTGTAAAATCAGAGTAACAGATGGTGAAAAAAGACCATGTAACTTTACATTTTCCTATAAAATTTTTTGGCTAACGTAAGAAATCGGCCAAATTTCCCCTTCTGAGGAGACGTTGAATTTTCTTGAAAATCACTGGGATTCCACATGCAGAAATAACACAGTAAGATAATTCTGTAGATTAATTAAAAATAAACCTTGTGAAACTTTCCTGTTTTCTTCTTAGCTGTAGAACTTTCTGTAGAGATCATATCCAGCCTCAGTCTAGTTAATCCTATGATGTTATATTAATTATAAAAACAAAACATCAACAGCTACCCTTTGTCTCCCTTGGTATGAAATCCAAATAGCAAAAGAATCTAGCCAGTGAAGTAACCCTTTTTCCTGTTTTGTGTTTGAAACATCCTCCTGTTACAGACACAACGGCCAAAGGAATTGCTTGTCATTTACACTTTTGATCTTTGCAAACCATAAACTGCCCTTTAATTGATTCAAAAGGTGGGTAGGGATTAGCAGAATCAGTCAGATAGGAAGAGGAGATTTTTTTTAAGACTTCCAGTGACAAATACAGACAAAGAGGCAATGCAAACACAATTAAACTCTTTTGATGCAAAGGAAGCAAATGCTCATATTGTGACTTGCAACAGAATGAGTCAAGAAATTAAGACAATCAAGCTATGTCATGTTTTAACTCACAGTCACAGGGGTTATAAGCTCTTTCCTTTCAGACCGTCAAACAGTGAGACCTCTGTTCTGTTTTCAAGGGATGGATGCTATCACTCAGACAAGATCCTAACTCCCAGTGGGTGATAAAAGCTTATCATCCCCATGAACAACACAGCCCAGTAACTGGTGGGTGCCTCTATCTCGCAGCTCCAGCTGGCGGCTTCCTCTGCCTTGAAGTAAGGGAAACATAAATAAAACAATCACCATAAGGATACTGCATTATGTAAATAGCAGTGGCTGTAAGAAATACAGTTTCATACAGCACTAGCAAAGGACTGAATTCAGCAGCAGCAGTTTGGTCTTGGTTGAGCAACGAGAAACATTTCTTGGTCACATTCCTCCAGCAGCAAGGGGCAGCTGAACATTATCTTCAGGACAGAGTCTTCCTTGCTAGCTAACACAGGGAGAGTGCTGGAAATCAGTGGTAGGTGGCTGAGGATGGATGACTCAAACAAACTGCCTGGAATGAGCAAGACTTGGTACCAGCAGAAGAAAGTGCTGCATCTTGCTTCTAGCTGCACTTCCATACAGCACCAGCTTCCAGCATGCTCATGCAGCAAAGGGTGGTTTGGGGTAAAGAGCTTCAGGAAACATCATCCTGGGCCTGATTCTTACTCCTAATTAAAATCAGCAGTAACAGAACTGAAAGATGAAAGACAATGATGTACTGTGACTCCTGGACTGCAGCAGGAGGCAATTTTCCATTGTGCTTTAGCACGAAAGAAGGCCCTCCTAAGCCTTCCTCCATCTCAGCCTGTACTGTGCTGGGGCTGATTTGCTGCTTGTGTCCATTTCCAGCCAAAGTCTGTTATTCAGTTAAACCAATGCAAATCAGGAACAGCCCCAGATGAAGCTAATGAGGTTTCTCATGACTTGTAGGGGCGTACAAGCCAGCAGATTTCAGTCCTCTGTGGTCAGTGTTTATTACTGTAAGCAGGGAGTTGCTCAGCTCTGGCCGGAGAGCCAGGACCAGGATAATTTACAAGTTAGTCACCAAAGTATGCCATGAGCTATCCCCCTGAAGGACAGCCAAGGACAGAAGTTCAGACCTTGTACAATTTTTAATGGTTTCAGTGCCTTGAATCACTGCTGACCACCTAGAAGCAGTTCAGCATTTAGGAATCTAACATGGGACTGAAGGTGAACTTTGGTGCCAAAATCCCAAACTGAGAGCAGCACCCCTGCACCCTCCTTTCTTTAGGTTTCTTTGAAAGGTCTGTGGGCACACACTTGTTTGCTTCTCTGCACACACCCAGCCCTGCCCCAGGCTTGATTTGTGCACTGCAGGGTCAGAGCTGTCCACAGCCTGGAGCTCTGATTCACGGGACATGTTCAAAGGGTGCCCAACACATCCCAAGAGGTAAATGGCTGAGCAATTTTACATTCTGTTCTGGGACCTAAACCAGGGAATTGCAGAGCCCTATGCCTATTATCAGACCCAGCCCCTCATCTCTGTGCCTAGCTCTTGGCACAGGTGTGATTTTCAGCCTTAAACAACTTGAGAGGCTTCATTTAAATAAGACGCTAGCCTGAGTTCCCTTTAATCTCTGAGATAGGGGATTTTTAAACTTGTATGTTCTGTGGTTGTAAGAATGAAAAATGAGTGGTCAGACCCGTAGTTTGCAGTTATATTGGCTGTTTCCTTTTCCAAAGATAATTTTTTTTTTTACTCAATGACTTAGTTTTCTTAATGACTTGCAGTAAGGTGTTTTTTTGTGTGTTTTTTTTTAAACTTTCATTGTTAATAATAACTCTGAAGTAGTCTTAAAGCGATGCACACAGTTTTACAGAAGTGTTAATGCTCTGCTGTGAACCCCAAGCAAACAGATCACAGACCCTAGGACACACACACAAGTCTTCAAACTGACAGAGCAAAATGAGTAAACTCGCTTACACAAACCACCACATAGTCTAAGAGACAACGGTTGCCCAGTATCCTTTTATTATACTTAAGCAGACGAATCTTCTGCAAAGCAGTAGACTCATAAAAGCTCCTACCAGCTAGGAGTCTCTGAGAAAGCCATCCCCATCATTCAGTGCAGGAAGTTAATTCCACAGCCAAGAGATATTATCTTCTGATAAAGTTAGGAAATACACAGCAGTAGCGGCAACCATTCAGAGTTTTTAGAAACAAATAAATTACTGGGGTCCTCCCTCTGTGTTACAAGCCAATGCTACCGAAAACAGTAGTTCTGCCCATTAGGACTGATTTATGAACATTTGCTTTCCTTTCTTCTCCAGCTAAGTCAGATATTAACAAACCTGAGATCAGAAGCAGAAGCAGGGCCTCAGCTATGAATGGGAACCTAATGCCTACTGTTCTTTGTAGTGGATATGTTATCCTGAGGACTGGGGATAGGCCGACAAAGAAAAAAATCCTGTGATCCTCAGAATACTCCTAGCACCAGTTAAACAATGATTCCTTTAATTAATCTATAGAAGATATGGAGCTTCAACCACGCAGGTCCTTACAGGGTACCTCAACACAGGGTGTAGAGACAGGCCTCTGAGATCAGTTTACTGAATTTCACCTGTCCAAGGATGCTCAGGATGGGACTTCTACAAAGAAAAAGATGAACACAGATAAACTTTTCACACTTGAAAGTATTTTCGGATTGTTGGGACTGTTCGTTCCATGGTTCTCAGATTGTATTTTCAACATCCCCTTTTTGTTAATAGAAGACAGAAATAACTTTTGGAGAGGAGACTGAATCTTTCTGGTCAACAAAATTTGACTGGGGATCCATGTCTGCAGCTCACTAGAGATATGGGGACACCTGATCTTGCAAACAGATTTTTTTTCTTAACGTACTGCATCCTCCTCTGTCCCATGGATCACCTCTAGTTTCAACTTGATCAGACAAATATTTGCTTTGCCTCCAGTCCTTACACAGGTCGTTACTTTGGAACATCATCCTGTCCTTTAGATTAAAAGTTGCAAGATGCATAAAGCTTGTGTCATTTTCTGCAGTACCCTATAGGCCCTTTGAGGTGATGCCTATCCAGGGACTTAATAATATAGCATTTTTCTGACACACTCACAAGAACCACCGCCTTCTTCCTCCACAGGCCTTTTTTCTCTTGCCAACAGCTGCACTTTCTCTTCCATAAGAACATGGTTCCTGGATTACACACAAGGTATGTCTCAGCTGCAGTCATTACTCATTGCACAGATACAGAGCATGGAATTAATTTCAGGATTCAGACTGGCCTGAGCAGAAGAAATACCCATGCAATTAGTCTGCACAAAGATCCTTGTTGCCACATCTACATCACTTACAGTGCATGAGCTAGCCTTGATCAAGCTAACTTAGAGAAGACAACGTGGCAGAGCAGAGAAACATGGAGTTTCCTGAAGCATACATACTGAATTCTGTCTTTCTGGGGAGATCCATGGGGTTTGGGTGCTCTTGGGCTAGCAACAATAAGCCCAGCAGATTTTCAGTCCAGTCTTTGCACATGGAAGAGCACCATGGCCACACGAAGCACGGAGTTCACTACCATGACCACTGGAAGGACCTGTAATTCCCTACTTTGCTGTTTAGCATTATTTCAAGTTTTGAACTCTATAGCAGTTGCAGTGCTTCTGCGTGCGTTTCAACAGTAATGAGAATTTAAAGAAAACTTCATAATCTGTCTGTCTTCATTATTGCCACAAGCAGCTGAGCATACAAAACCCTGCAGTTACTGGTTGAGTCTGGTAAGGGATCTCTTACTTTCATCCATCGACAGAAGGATGAATTAAAACAACCAGTGAATTTCTTCCCATATATAGGTACAAGGCTGACTGAATATTTTTAATTCTCTATATGATTAGGCCAGAGTATGAAACCTTGAATGGCAAATAGCATATTATTAGGGAACAATTATTCTTTCTTTCCCATAAAACCAGAACTAGAAGGCAAACAATGAATTATCAGGCAGAGGATTTAAACCAAAATTAAGTACCTTTTCACGCGATGCATACCTAAACAAATGGAATCCATTGCTACAGGATGTTGTAGGTGTCAGGAGTTTAGATGAATTACAAATGCAATTAGACAAATATATTGAATGAAAATCCATTAGTGACTATGAAAAATAAATATACACCTGCTTTACCAGAATTTGCTGGAAGGAGACACTGGGGGAAGTGAAAGTGGAAGCTCGACTCGTTTTTATACCTCATCTTTAAACATTTACAGCAAATCGATCTCAGAGACAGAAATCCTGGGACAGATGGATCTTAACTCCAGAGCTGCTCTTACATTAAAAGGCATTACGTTTCCTCAACCACTGTCATACCCACTTCTTCTTGGGTCAATTCTGCTACCACCTGTCTGTAAAACAAGCAACATCCTTATGATGTATTTATTAGGTAACATTTTCCATTTGTTTCTTACGTGCTGTAACCTCAGTTGCTAGCAACCTCCTTTTTGCCAGAAGTGGCTGCCATTTTTATTTAGATTATTAATAGACCTTTTACAGAGCTATGGTGCAAACTTGTCCTCTACCATTTCTCATTTTTATATTTTCACCTAATATAGATTGAAAGTTTGAATGAAAATGTATGGTCATGCCTTGTGTGTCATGCCAATACCTATCGAATGTCGCTAATAAAGCTAATTATACACAACATTTATGAAGTGACTGGGTTTCATACTTCCATTGACGTGAAGACAGTGTCAGGGAAATTCAAATTATCAGCTTCATCAAACTTCCAAGTGATAGAGTTTGGGTTTCCTTTTTGGTATTACACACCTTACAAAAAAGGATTTCTGAAAGGCATTTGTACAATATACCTGTGCCTGTGTCCTTCTGCTGTTAAAATGTTTTTTTCAACTACTTGAGAATACCAGGGCGCCCACTCCTGTAGTTTGTCCTAATTGGTCTCATGCAAACACCTCATGAAATCACTTTGTGTAAAAGACCGACAGGCAATTCCTTCAAGGCAGCTTTGTGTGGTTTAGCTTTTCTTGTTGCTTTAGGCCATTGCCCAAGGAGTAAAAGCTGTCCATGACATGAAGCCTCCACTCTTTAAAACTCTCCTCGAAGCAGATTGTCTGTTCTCTTTATTTTCCAAATCTGTTTCAACAGTACCTAGGAGGGATGGGAAGATGCACTGGCAGAGAAAAATACGTGATAATTGCGGCCACAAATTCTCACCTCCCAGCCCCTGGTAAATATAAAGTTGCACATTCTTTTTGATATGTTCCCAGCAACGCTGCTATTCATTTAGGGAACCCTCCTGGAAAAATGTCCTTCTGAGCATTTCTTTTGTTCAAAAAAGCAAGAATAATTTGAGAGTAAGCATCAAATTCGTAAGTCTACCTACTAAAAGCACATACAGTTAAAGATTAGATCAAGAGAGGGGATCAACTGCATAGATATAGAACACATCTGCTAATTGGCTGTCAGTGAAGGTAAAATGGTCTTAAAGCAGAAAATAGTAAGAAAAAAAGATCTGCAGAACATTTTAGACTGACGGCTTCAGGCTGGAGCTACATCCTTTTGCAGGCAGTGTAATCTTCCCATGGGGTATTCTCTTGAGAGCTGGGTACAAGTCAGCAGTGTCCAAAGTCACCGGGAGTGGCCCACAAATGCTGATTTAACTCTGGAGCTGGCGGTTCTGCACAGGTGCAAATTTTGCCCTTGGCAAATGTAAGCAACCTAAGTGACACAGAAGCAATGACTTCTGCGACCTCTCTCACATGATTTGCATCTGAAAAGAGACGTTTTTGGAAATAGAACTGTTCTGTCTCAATGTGTCCAAAATAAAATGATTTAACTCTGATTCAAATTGACTTTTAATTCTGATACTTCCTTCAATGCTCAGCTATTAAAGTCCTGGGCTTTTTTAAAGGTTAGACTCCAGAAGGATTTTTTTCTTTTGATTTTGACCCAACTCTGACTTAAGAGCAAATTGCCAGAAAGGAATCAATTAAACTGAGTTATTAACTGTTCTGTCAAAGTGAAACAAGGGCGAGCTTATCACAGAAGGTGTCGCCCACAAAATTTCCAGAGCTTTGCTCAAAAGACAGGGTCATTTTTGCACATTTTGGAGCTACTCGTTAAATGCATGGACAGCAATTCTGACACATAAAGAATTAGCAGCTGAGGCTACAAAGAGAGATGTGTGCCTGCAGAATTCTGGCCCAGAGACCTCACTGTAGTACTGGGCCTTTGATATCCATGGAAATGTGGATTCCCAGGAATTGTAAATAACCCTGTGGGCAAATTTATCTTATAGCACTAGGGAAAAATAAAAGGCATCCAGCATGAGGTCATCAGTTCCTACTGGGGGAACAACTGACAAGATGTAGTTTAAAGAGGCAGAATTCTCTTGAAATCCCTCTACATCTGGAGCTTACTTCTTGTGTTACAGGAGTCCCAAATGTTCAAAACAGTGAACCATTAGTGACTGAAGGAGCAGCAAAACATCTGTATAATGCATGAAATATCTGGAAGTGTCTGACTCTCTGGGAATCAGCTGAAGCTTTCAATTGATGCTTTAATGGTGGTAATTGAAGTTCGCAGCACTGGCACATCCTTGCTCAGTAATTAGATGGATTACAATCTTTCTTGCTTGGCAGCATTCTTTAAACAAGCTTCAGCTTTTCATATAGTCAACACTCTAACAGAGATAAATGTCACATCAGTTCAGAGTGAAAAGTAATTTAAGGAAAGACTCAAATTTATCTTCACCGAGTACCAAACAGGAGATATTTCAAAGACAGGACAATGGCCCTTTCTATCTTAAAAGAATGGCCCATTTCTCACATATAAAGGCTAGCTTGTGAGGGGGAATCTATGGGTGTGCCTTCCCTGAAATCACTGAAGCTAAACCTGCTTATAATATTTCAGGATCCAGTTTACGTATTAATGAATAGATGAAATTCTGGTAAATAGAAGTGTGTAGGGAAAGGAGAAAAAGATATTGCCTATCACTTAGCAAGATAGGATTTGTCACTGTGATTGGTAACCCTATGGCCAATGGAAAAAAAAATAAATGAAGCCATGAAAAAAAGCTCTATGCTGGGATTATTCGTAGCGAAATTAAATAAAGGCAGTAGAGATCAGGAACCAGCCTCCATCCATAGGGGAATGGGAGACATGATCTTCAGTCACTTACATCCAAACCTTGCTTCTGTAAATCATTTTCACTCTTAGCCTTAAAATGACAGCATCTAATTTGTGCTTGTTTTAAAGCTACTGACAAATGTGCTACACTTACCTAAGTCATTTTATTAGTGCCATTTGCAATTTCAGCAGCAAAGTTTTGAAACCGGCTCTGTTTCCTAGTGTTCATATCCAGATTTTCTCCTACCTGGATGTTTTACCTGAGTGATACGAAAACTTACAAGCATCATTGGATTGGTGTATACAAAGAACTGAGCAGCCTGAGGATATCACTGAACAAATCCTCATCCTTATTTCCTAGGAACCTAACTGCAAGGTTGTGTCACCACTGTGATGGAAGCAGATCTCCAAAGCAGAGCAGACAGGCACGGTTGATCTTCTTGTGGTCACACTGTTGCTTCAGTTTCATCTACAGTATCTCCCATCCCTTCACCTCCTTCCTTCCTTCCTCATTCAGAAGATGGACAATGCTCATGCTTTTGCTATTCCACCAGAGTCAAAATATTTCATGTCTGGGGCAGATCAGGCTGGCCATTGGCCAAAAGAGTATTGAGAAAGGAACTCTATGTCCTCTCCCAGTTTTTATCCATGGCCTTTCAATCATGTGCACTTCATCTGGAGGAAATTTAGTAGCTGCCACCATCATTATTGCCATACTACAGATTTTGCACCGTGCTTGGTTCTCCCATGACTGAACAGAGTTTTGCAGTACAACACCCACACGCACACTTTTGCCTTAGTACCTGAAACAAGAAGAGTCTGTGACCTCCCTGTGAGAGCTGGTGGGTTCCATTTCAGTGAAATCTATGAAGCACATACATAGATATTGAAATCTGAATCATTGAAGCCTTGACCTAGTATCCATTGCCATCAGCAAAGAATCCTACTGACAGTAACATCCAGGAGCTCACTCAGCATTCAGCTAAGTTTCCCAAAAAAAATACATCCCATAAAGCATACGTCATTTTCTCTATAATTTGCAAAGTGCTCAGGTACTCAAATGATCAGAACAAATAAACAGAAAAAGAATGAAAAAGCCAGAGACACAGACAGATGAGTGACAGAGACTCTTTCTTACTGCAGCAAATCACTCAGAAAGTCTGGGTTACATTTCCAACCGTGTCACAAGCTACTGTCTGATCTCGGGAAAGTCCCTTGAAGGCCATTTCCATTCTGAAAGCCATCTACCTGAAAACGACAACACCTTACTTAGCAGTTCTACTTTCTTGAGTAGTCTTAGTGCCTTTATTAAAAAAAAAAAAAAAAAATTAAAAAGGGCTGTTGTTTTTTTCTTTTTCAAAGGGCTGAGCTCCTATGTAGGCTGCCTTCTGCTTGCTCAACAGAAAAGAATAGTTGTATCCCTGCAACCTCCACATCACAGGCTGCTCAAGCAAAGTCTCTGTGGACTTACTGGCTTGCACAACGTCTGCTGCTTGTATTTCCAAGAACAAATGAGTGTAAACTCATTTTGATGAAAGACTGCATCATCTCTAAACATCAGGGCAGTAGTTTACCAGAAAAAGCTTCAACTAAGAACATTTGGGCATAAAACATATTAACTACTTTAAAGATTGAGTTTAATCAGTTCATAAAAGGGATTATATAATGTGATTGCCTGCACACAAGAGACCCCTTTCAGGCCTGCACTCCTTAACTGCAGAATATATCTTAAGGCTAAGAGATCAATCGATGGTAAGGACCCTTCAGAGACTTGACCGTGCATAGGAGGTACAGTTTAAAGTGCTTTAGCTGTACATCCCTTCCTGTCCTACAACACATTCAGTAAAGTAGCATTTAGGAGGATTATGACAAATTGGTAGTGTAATGATAGGGCGGGGATATCTTGGGTGCCGGATAATTCTTCTGGCAGGACTGGTTTGAGTGCCACAACCCTGACACATTTTGTGGGTATCCAATGCAATATGGTGCAAAAGAACACCTTTGGTGGAGCACAACATGAAGCACTGAACCAAAACAAGCTGCTGTCTGAGAAGCAGAGATGGGGATGATGGACAAAGTCACCCACAATGGCCTTGCAAGATCACCCCCACTTTCAGCAAGGGGCACAAAAAGCCTCTTATTGACACATGATGGTTTCCACATACTTCTGCCACTTATGAACCAGTGCTGAAGAGGGACCTCAAGAGCTAATTTAAAGCAATGGGACTTATCAACTTGCACTCAGTGCCATGTAAGTCATAAGTATAGCTACACTATTTTGAGACCAGCACCGGCTCTGAGAGCAGCATAGACACACGCACTTGGCACTGTGCGTGCACTAATAAATGATGACTTGGATGGTTCAGGTCTGGATCTCTTATTACCTACTGTATGATTTATGGGTAAAATACAGCCATGGATAATGGTGAATTGGCTGTACTGCTAAATAACTTCCACTCCAACATACACTGTGTCAAACTAATGGCCACACATACATACAGAAACTAAAATCTCCACATGCAGGAGAGATAGAATTGCAGTGGCTGCAGAAATCACCACTGTCTGATGTAGAAAAATTGCCAAAAGCTGTCATTCACCCATCCAAAGTCATCTGTTGCTAAGCTTCACAAAGGGGATCTCGATGCCCCCATCCACAACTCAAGCACACTTTCCACATTCTCCAGACTGGACTTTTGAACAATGTAGTTTCAAATTGTAATTTGTAATTTCAAAGTTCCCCCTCAAACCACATGAACTCATCACCAGGAACATGGCTGGGACCTGTTCAAGGTGAAAGTGAATACCTGCAGGATGCTCCAGGTACCAGGTTTAAAGAGTTGTAACAGCTCCGGTATCAAGAGTGGAGCACAGACTGGATGCTGAATGGGTACCATTGCCCCTTGATTCAGGGTATTTGGAACAGGTGGGATACAGAGGCTGATAATCTTTTTTGGTTGAAATTTTCTATAGAAGAATATTATAAGGCATAGTCTCCAAAGCACTCACCTTCCTACGCCTCACTCAGGTGGCATAAAAGCTGTAGAGACTGGGCATACCCTAGGGTGAGACCTACAGCCTTTGAAGGTCTGCAAATGGCGTGGAACTGATATGGCAGGATTGCACCAAGAACTGGTGATGCTCCCTGTGGGACGACTGCCAATTGGCTCTTCTTATCTCCTGAAGGGTGGCTGGAGGTCAGACTGCTCGAACCCCAGTACAGCATTATACTTTGTATTAAACAGAAATGTTTTGCAGCAGTTTCTTTCTTCTTTGTACCCTGCCCCATACCATGACATAAATAACAGGCTTGCTACTGGCATATACATGCATAACCTTTATATATATATTTTTGAATGGGGCTGTGGCATTTCTTTGTGAATAAGCTAATATCCAGGGACCTCATTCTTGCATAGGTATGAGTTTGATCAAGGTAGGACAGGAAACATAGCATGACAATTTTAGTTTTCACTCAAAGAAGTACAAGAACAGAAAAAAAAATGCGGAGTGTTTTCAACCTGACACAATTTTATTCCTTGCTATCTGCAGAATTCAAGTGGAGAAGGTTAGTCACACACCGTAGAGAATGTAATCACTATGGGCAGAATTCATTTTATCAGAGATGAGCCATCTAAGAGACAAACTTCTAATACAAGGCAGTTTTCTAGGCTCCATACTCAATAGAAAGAGAAGGCAACAAGCAGTATGGGCAGGATCAGTGACCCTCTGAATACAACTCTCTCAGCTGACTACACAGGGAGTTCAAATTACGCATTGACTTAAAATGCTTGGCTTTTATGCAGTTGAGGTTGTAAGAGGCAAAACCTCCTCCACATATTTAGCACCTGCAATATTCAGGAGTTATGTGTAGCATGCCATTTTGCTTGGGTTCCCCTCCCATTTCAGATAATGTTTTCTGCCAAGGTTAGAACATACTAGATCATAAAGGAATAAAGAGAGCATTACCTTTGTGGTTCTCTGAATAACACACATGGGTTGGGTGCCTTTTCCCTTCATCTGTAAGAAAATTATGGGTCAGTAATGCATTCAAGAAGGGGAAGCAGCCCTGAATTTCAACAGGATATTCATCAATACCTGCCACTGCAACGGCTGAGAAATGTCTATTGTTTGGTATAAGCCCCGCTTAACAGACTAGGAATAAAAACCATAACGCAAGCAGACACTCTTGGATTTTTGTATCCTCAGAAGTGTGATTGAAAAGCAGTGACTGGTTCACTGCACTATTGTTCAAAGATTAAGGCAAACAGAACAAAGAAGCGGCAAGGTCATCCAGTCCATCAGAGAAGACACACTTTCCTCAGTGTGTTTCTGAGTGTTTTGTCCGCTCTCATTTTAAAAGTCTCATGTTGTGGGGGTTATACCAGCTCTTTTGAGAGTTTGTACTAGTCTAATAATAGATCTCCCTCTCAGGAAATGTTCCTTGGTATTTGCCCTGTTATTCTTCACATGGTATTATGTTGTTACATTCACCTCTTAAATAATACCAATAATCTTTCCGTCAAATTTGGGCTTTTCATATACATGTACAGAAGCTTAACTTCATGTTATAGCTAATATTTCAAATCTTTGCTGCTTAGAAGGCTGCGAAGATAAAGAAGTCTTGATGCAAAGCTCAAGATGTGAATTCAAGCTCACGTAAATACAATGGATACACAGATTCCTGTTCTGGACAGGTATGAAAGGCTTCTTCCTATCCACAAAGTTACATGAACATTATCTGGAGGAGTAAAAGGCAGTTTCTCAGGTGCCTCCAGCAATGGAAACCTCATACGGTTTATCTGACTACGCTAGTTTCCTGCACTCAGGGTGTTTTTTTCTTAACTTGACCTCTACACTTTAAATCCTTTCTGTTTGCCAGTACCATTTTGACATAACAAGTGTCCAGCACTGAATATTTTCATCATAGATACAGTTATGAAAAACAGAAGGCTACGTTCCCATGAGCATCCCTAATGTTTCTGTAGCCCTTAGATGCTCTGATGCCATTGTGCAATGTGTTGTAAGCAAAAAACATGGCCCCTGTCTCTTCATTAAATGATTCATTTGTACAAAGGAATCTAAGACAGCATTAACAAGTTCATTTTCATTAACCCACTGAAGACTCCTTCAATCTGGCTGCATTTTCCTATTGAGTATCAATTATCTCAATAATTTCAATTGAAAAACACACAAGATATGATTCATTTTTCAATACTAATTTAAAGGAAACAGGGAGTCATAACACTTAACTCAAAACTAACAAAACTTTCCTTGAGTGGTGAAAGTTTTTGTTAAAACTACACTGACATTCTAAATCAGAGTCAATACTTCAGGTTGGGGAAAAAAGCTGGTTTTCATTAATAAAATCAAATTAGCTTTAAGTGGAAATAAGGGAAGGCAAGCCTGAGGAAGGCAGAGTGAGAGGGCTTCTAAGTATCAAAATGCAATGAAAAAGAAATAGAAATGTAAGTGGAGAAATCGAAACATTTTTAATTTGAGGCTTGTGCTGTTGTGAATGTACTTAATAAAATTCTTAGCACCATAAAAGTTCTCACTTACGAAAAGTTGCTGCCAGTAGGGAAAATAATCACAGGAGGAAATAAATTGTAGGTTTAAAGATTCACATAGACACATGTTCCTCCTCTGTCCCTCCACCTCAATTGTGTCTGTCATTTTTCTCATTCTCACTAAATTTATTTTGCTTTCTTGACCTGTATCTGGTCATGATCTTGCTGGGGTAAATTTCACGTGTTGTCTTCACGGTCGCTATGATGAAAGTGGATGTGTGCCACTCAGAAGCTCACAAGGATAAAGTTGATCAGTTCTTAACTTATCCTAAATTCATTGACTCTTCTGATGTGCAGATTTTTTATCCCACCATATCTTGCTTTCCATTTTCACCACAGGACCTTTTTCTGCTCCTCCTTATCCTCGCATGTCTGAACTGGCTTTCATGCAGTCAAAGTGGTTTCATCTTCCTTGTGTGCTGCTTTTATTGACAATTGAACCTGGTGCCACTCTTCCTGTGATATGAGCGGAGACAAAGCTCCTGATGCCAATCAGTTACGCTACATAGGAGATACAACATTCCTGTGACAAATATTTGACTAACCTTTCTCTTGGCCTGCTACCAGCTATATATATCTCAGTGAACTGCTATAAAATCGTGTGGCCTACCAGATCCCTGTGACAATTCAGGGAGAGGACTTAGGAGAAATTTTAGCAGTGGGGGAAAGAAAGAAAAGAAAACCAAATTATGAGCTAAAATTTCAACTGTTATGAATTAACAAAGCCTCATTGAAATCAAGAGCTATATCATTTTACTTTGGTTAAGAATTAGGTCACAAGGGCTTATATTCCCAGAACCTCTCCTGGTATAAATTTTAGTATTGAGAATTGTTTCAATCAGGCAATGATTCAGCATCAAGTTCAGCCACTAAATGGGTTCAGTATAGAAAATGTTGCATGTAAAAGGCCAGATGAAATCAATGCACACCGATGTTTCCAATAGATTTAGTGCAACTCTTTCATCTTCAGGGAAGACCTGAGTTTTAAATAGACTAGTTCTTTACTGACTTCATATGAATATCTTAACCTCAGCTTGATTGGCAATTTTTCGTAAAGGGATCACTCCCAGAGGATGAAAGCAAAGGAAAACTTTCTTCAGAAACCAAAAGAGGTGGACAGGAAGCCAGCTGGTGGGAAAGCCTGAAAAGATAAATTAAATGGATGTTGCTTCCATGGGTACCACTGAGCAGCCCAGTGTCTAGAGTGGCATACGCATTGGGGATAGTGCTACTCAGTACAACTTCAATTAAAACTCTGACCAGGATGAAGATCTTTGGCACTTTCCCAGAATATTAATGTTGAGATAGAAAGCAAGACTTGAGATTTAGGTAATTAGGTACCCAGGTCTGCAACATGTGTGCAGAGTTTGCTGCCAGGGACTGGCCAGAAAGTACCAAGCACATATGGCTGCGCCTTAAATCAGCTGCCCTCATCACACTTTGACTGTGACGTATGCCAATGTCTGGGACACGTTGACAATGCAGATCCAAAATGAGAGGCACTATCCAAAACTGCAGAGAAGGAACTGACTAATGGGGAGATGACAATGGTCTGTGCACAAAGGGGAACTGTTGGACTGCAGCGAGTATTTTTGGAGTTCCTCAAGGATTGCTCTCAGGACTGATGTGACAATAATTTCATTAATAGCAGTACCACAAAAAAAGACTGCTGTGAATGGAATTTGCTGATCAGAAGTTTAAAATATCCAGCATTATCAACGCAGAGAAGGATGTGGAAATCATACAGAAAGCACCAGATAATGTCAGTGATGGGAGTAAGAGAAAGAGAATGACTTTCAGCAGGGAGAGCAAGTTTGGCACGTCCCTTACAAGTCAATGAGCAAAGGATATATGGATCAACGGTGCGAGTATATTAATGCAAATCTACAATAATATGGATCCTGCTAAGTCTCTTGCTTGCCAGTCCAAAGGAATAGATGATCTGATCAGATAAGCTGGCCTCAGCCCCAGCACCTCGGTTAAAGGCTGACTTGACTTGCAAAGTCACCGATAGGAAGAAGAATTGGGGATAAGGGTACCCTATGTGTACCTAAACCTTTCTGAACCAACTTTCAGAGATGTTGTAAGGAACATTTTATATGGAGAAGTGCTCTCAATGATGTTAAAGCATACATCTTTACTATGCAGAGACTGCAATGCAACTAAACAAGGACTGGGGCTCATCCCTGTTGTACTGATGACTTTTTGACCTTAATTGCTTTGTGTAATATTTCCTTCCTTTTTCAGTATCGCCTTGCTGAAAAGCAGGCAATAGGCACAGGGCTGGGTCTGACTGCTGGGCCATTAGGAGGGCTCATGGGACACTGCAGACTGTGGCTTCCACTCCTCAGACAGTCTGGGACAGGCTGGCAGGTACAGGGGAAGGAAAAGGTCACCTGGAACAGACGGACGAGCCTCCCCGACCTATGCTGTCTGATGGCCTTAGCCAGGTAACACAGCACAGCCAGTCAGTCAGAAAACGATGCTCCAGAGGCAGGGATGCGAATCAGACTTTCTGCCTCTGATGGTGGCACCGAAAGCCATTGCTAAGGCTGCCAAGAGGCTGAATCCCAGAAACACTACCCAGGTGTCCATTGCTAATCCCCACTGTCTGAGCTGTCATAACCACTGGCAGTCTCATAGGGGTCAAAAATCAAAAATTTGCCTGAGAAGCAGGCAAACCCCAGGGCACCCCCTTGACTGACTCCTCCTGTGAGCCTGACACACACATGCTCCAGGGATGGGCATCTTGGAGATGCTTGCTGACATCACCCAATACGTTCTTTTGGGATGCAAGAGACTCAGATGAATGCACTATCTGGGAGAAATGCAGCTCTGCCAAGTGTACAGGAGCCTCCATCCTGGGACAGAGACACAAAGCCACGCCTGCAGTCTCCCATTGGGCAGAATAAATTGCAGCTTTGGATTATAGCCCTTAGGCATTAGTACAAGCTAGCAGATCCAACCCTGGAGTGTTTCCCCTTAAGATTATAAAACACAGAGGGGCTGTTTTTTATTCTACAGACTGTTTTCTGGCACCAGCATCAGTGTTTTTTTGAAGCAAATAATTTAAAATGTGATTTTTGGGGGGTGATTCACACTGGGCTTTTCAGAGACTTTGTGCCAATGCGTCTTAAGTAAGTAAGAAATTGTAGGCCCCAAGATCTACAGGCTGAATTTTGCAGAAGCAAAGAGGAAAAAAAAAAATCAAGACTATCGCTTAAACTCCAGGGAAATTAATCCAAGGTCCATAGATTTCCCACTCTCCACTGCTTGTGAACAAGTCAAATACACCTGAGCAGTTAACATCTCACTACTTGAATAAGTGAAATTGCCACTTATAAGCCTAAAGCTTGCACTAAGAGAGAGCAAAAGTGGAAAAAAAGAACATTTAAAACTACTGCTGGACACAAATGCTAACACTGCTTTAGCTCAAGATTTTCAGACAAGCCATTAAATCAACAGAGACACACTGGCAATTTCCTATTTAGCCCTACATCCCCAATCTTAAGATACGCAAACATTAAAGTTTGGTTCAGTCCATTCCTAGTAAAGATGTTATCAAAACTAAAAATGTCTTACACCGCTGGTAAATTTATTACTCAGAGAGTCTACTTGTCTGGTTTCTTGTCAACCTACAGAGGTTTTTTGTTGGGTTTTTTGACAGCACAGTAACATTTTCTTTCTTCAGTGCTTCATTAGCTCATCTTACTCATGCAATTTTCCCCATTTTATTTCATGTAAATCAAATTACTCATCAGCTCTGTAATGCCATTAGTGTACAAAGAGCCTTCTGTAAAAAAAGGAAAAAATCACATAGTAAAACACCCCAAACTGATGCTTATGCAGGTAGTATAATTTGTTGGAGAACTATTCATACGAAGTATATAAAGTTAAATGCTTGTATGAGGATAGAAGGGCTTGGGAGAAATTTAAAAAGGATTAGATTCTCTAGTATGTGGCTGAGGTGAGGTGGTCAGGGAATAGTTTCCAAACCGGGGGATTTTTGCTTTACTATATCTCTTTTCTTTCTCTCTTTTGGCAAGTGTGGCTAATGGTACTCATGCTTCAGTGCCTTAGTTCATCTGCTAAGTATTCCCCTCTTGCAAGGGTATGTCATAAGCAGAATATTCTGTTTATTCACCAGAACAGGCAGGTGAACTGCAGGCAGCTTACAACTTTGCATGCGAGTATTTTCTCATCCCCTGCAAGATCAAAAACGACAATAGAAACAAGCAGCGGCAAACTTGAATTTGTGCGAGAGAGGTTTGCACTCACTCGCAGCCATGGACAACGAACGTGCACAGGTCAGGTGAGAAGGAGGTAAAAGCCCAGAAGCAGGGTGGTAGGAGGGGACCTGAGGTTGCCAAGCTGAAGCTCATGCCCTGTCAGAGATGTTCCTCTCCTAGGCTGGGTATCTCCCCAACTCTCCCCGCTGAGAACAAGCTCCTCCTTAAAGGCATAGCATGCAGGGCAGAGAGGTGGAAAGCAGAGGGAGGGGGCTGTGAGGATCAGTGCATTAAACACCCTTGTAAATTACAGTTGCAGGGTCTGAAAAATGCAGCTCAGCTAGAAAAAACACTTTTTCAGTTATTAATCCTGTTATACATCAGGTGACTGATATTCAGATGCATAGCTACATGTGCATAATGACACGATTCATTATTTTTAAATGTCTCTTTTACCACTGTTTTTTATCCTAACATTAAGGTAGAGTCAAATACTAAATACAAGCCACTGCAATAAACAACATTAAAGCAGTAAGAAATGAAATGGCTGAATGCTAAACAAGCAGACAGGAGAAAACAGTGTAAATCGTACCTAGAAAACCCGCAGGGGTCTTTCCCAAGCATGATCAATAACAGGTTAGACTTCTGAGCAGAAGGTATTTCTTCTAGGAAAGAAAGGCAGCACCAGTTGAGATTTGTTTCACAGAGTATATAGGAAAAGGTTTCAAAATGTCACGGTACAACCAGCAAAACTTGTGGCTTGTAGGAGTGATGAATATACACTGAAAGTGATGAGAGAAGGGTCTTACAACGTGCAGGCTAAGCCGCGAAGCAAGTGTTGGAGTGGTATCAGTATGATGAGACACGAGAAGGAACATCTGTGGGAAATTATAAAAAAAAAAAAAAAAAAAAAGACAGAAAAACTAGCTGATCAAAATTTCAGGGAGAAACTTGGTCCCGATTTAATTAAAAAGAAGCTTTCACCTGCAACTAATGCCCTTGCTTGCAAAAGCCTTTTGGTTTTAACAGAGAAAGCAAGCTGGACTTTGAAAACATCACTGCTCATGGCAGGGAGAGCGCTAATTAGCCAGCAGGGACCCTGGGGAGTAGAACTGTGTGTAGCTGCGAAGCTCAACATTTCTGCTACGTTTTCTGTCAGTCTGAAGTGTGGTCGGATGCTTAGCCAGGAGCAGTCTTTTCTCACAGTATCACCACTTCCAGCCCTGTCTGAAGCTGGGAACTGTAGTGGTTTGTGAGAGTTAAAAAATTATCTTCCAGTTTTTGATCACAGAGTTCAGTTTTCCCATCTCATTCTCGATTGCATTTCCAACAGTTCACCCAGTAATGAAGCCAGCTGTGGACAGCATGCTAGCTGGGGCTAGTGAGCCTTCACCACGCTTCATTCTCCAACCTCTGCTTCCAAGGACCTCAGTGAGCCACTTCAAGAGAAAACAAATGATGAGGAAATTTCAACATCTTCTACCCCCATTCTTGCCTGTGCTTTGTCCTTGGAATGCACACACTAGCATAACAGAAATCCAGAGCCAAGCACCTGACACATCTCTAATTAGTATTGTTCTTGCAGATTTTTCCCCTGTGAAATCATGCTTTTTGAATCAGAACACTGGTTGCATCTTAAAGCTGTTTCTGCTGCATTTGTTCAAGATTATTTGCTTCTACCCGATTGCATTTAAACACTCTTGTAACGGATGGTAGTAGCTATTCTTTCAGTTCAGAGGAAATCTTCAGATCACCAGGAATTTACTGCAAAATGCTGCCCTTCATTCCTCTTACTCATTCTTTTACATGATTGCAGCTGACTGGGGTGGAAATTTGCAGAAGGTAAATGCTGAGCAAAGCTGTCACCTTGCACTAACCTCATTTTCACAAGAGAAATCTTTCTGAACTTTCAGCAGACCTACTTTATGATTTGATGTTGTCCTTTCAGCTCTTCTTACCCAAACAGGTCAAAACCTCCTCTGTAAGAATCTGATCCTGCATCAACATCAGCTCCTGGGAGTCGTAGCCACCCCAGGAGCCCCATTTGTAGTGGGAAGGAGACATAATGGAGCTGCACATAATTCACCAACAGCTTGGTGAAATATGAGTGCTTTACAAGCAGGAGGCATGGATTGTCCCTGTGAACAAGTTTTTTTGGAGTTCTGGGACCTCCAGGGTCTTCCCAGACAAGAAGCCCTGGAAAAAAGCGCTACAGGACAGATAGGTTCAGGTAGTCTTGCTAGCTTGGTGTCAGCATCACCACCAGGCTGGGAATAAAGTGGAGAAACAGGAAGGGAAGAAGACATGGCCAATTTGCACAAGAGAGGTTGCTGCAAAAAGGTCGGGAGCTGCCCACACTGACACACTGACACACTACTGCCAGGCTCAGCTCCACTCCAGGCACCGAGGAAAAAAGTCCATTTATACCTATCCACCCCCAATTAAAGAAGTTTGTTTTTTTTTCCCTGACAACATCTATCTGTCCACAAGTAAGGGAAATGGAGAACGTGAGCGCTCTCATTAAGCAATGGAATTCATATTAGGACTGAGAGAGCCTCATTTGGGCCTTGCTGGTAAATGATGCTCAAAATCTGTTTTAGAGGTGGGACAGCAGGAGCTTGCAGAGCAGGCTGCCTTCCTGCATCTCATACGGTGCTTGGTCTGTAATCCTGGGAAGGTTGGGGTCCTATGGGGACCGCAGGTTTCTATGGAGTCAATAGGAGAAATCAAAGGAAAGCAAGTCCATTTCCTCTGGGATTTAACTTCCTGCGTGGGGATCCTCACCTCTTGGTAAAATAAAAGGAACAATCATGTGGAATTGGACTGAAACCTGCAGAGACACACTGAAGCACAAGATGTAAGGCAGATAATCTTTTGCGCTTTCCGTGCATGCTCCACTGAGGGGACACAGTATTTTCACTCTTGCTGAGTCTCAATTAGAGTTTCACTCTTGCCTTCCACTTGTGATGTCTTTCTACCCCCCCCTTGACATCACCTCCAGCTGTGTCTGCTGCACTTCCCTTGCCACAGCGCTCTGAACCGGTGGCACAGATGACAGCCAGACAAAGGCAGCCAGAGGGACAAAGGCAGCACCTCTTTCTGAATACAGATTACACAGCTGAAGTCACAGAGAGAAGTTTACACAGGCAATCCTCCTGCGTCAGGAAAAGCAGGCACTCACACTGGCCTCAGGAATTTCGGGAGGCTGTATGAGGACTCTGATGCTTGTCCTAAGATGGTGTTCATTTGGCTTTGTGCAAGAGAGGCTAATGAAGCTCTTGGAAAATAGGGAGTGCAGGGTTATTGCACAAGAGCCCACAGTCCCTTCTTGTCAGAGAAGAGCCCTCTGCTTCCTTCTGCCTCTCCATATTCTTCTGGGTTGCATAGCTATGAACAGGGATAAGACCCGAGAACATTGTAGGTCAAATTCTTGGCTGTGCTTTTGCAACTGCTGTGGGGCAACCTTTGCTGAGGTTTCCTAGTGTCAGGAGGACATCCAGTATTGCACCATCCCAAATAATCCCTAGCTCCGGGAATGCACCGGAAATGTGTTCTGAACAAGCCCACACCTTGCTGCTGCAACAGCTCCATGAGGTCACTGAATTGAGGTTGCTCTGATTTGTTGCAGTGAGTCAAATTAGCCATGTGGTGCAGGGATCCGGAAAACTTGGGCTTGTGAGCTTCACTAAACTGTTCAGTCTTCATGAATATTGGCCAAAGTGAGGTATCTGAATCCTGAAGTCCTATAGGTATTATAAAAAACCTTTCAAACTCGCTTTGAAATCACTACAGGAGTAAGTTTTGAAGAGGAAGACGCTGAGATTTGCTCGTATTTTTGTTGCAGATCTTCAGATTGCGACCACGGAGGGACAAAAGCTTTTCTCTCCCTCAAAGAACTGGGAAACTAGAGGTGCTTTTCCTCCCAACCTCTCTTACCTCTCTGCCCTATCCATCAAATTTCTCTGTGTTGCTCCCTCAGCAGAGACATGCTCTCAGGTTTGCCCTCACTGACAATTGCTTCTTACTTACCCTCCCAAGAGGGTTTATCCAGCAAAGATCAGGCTCCCCATGATGACTCAATGAGACATATTAGTGCGATTCAGGAGAGAGGACACACTCCTTTCTCTGCTCAGCTCCGATGGCCTCTGGAGCAGCCTAGGCACAAACGGCTCACCCAAGGCAAAGGAGACACAACTCCCCCAGCCCCCAGAAAGGAAAAGTGTTGCATTCCCATAATACCACAAATACTTGTCAGATACAAGCTATTTCATGCCTCCTATATCTTCTTATATAAAGTCTGAAGTAATACCAGAATACTAATTTCATTATTTCACAAGACCATGTAGCCTCCATAGCACCGGGAAGAGGTATAAGCGTTTCCCTATGCAAGTCCAGTGCAGCCATAAACAAAATTAAATGCACCTGGAACTGGAAGCATCACAGGCAGCAACAGAACTACATCTCTGACTGCTCGCCTCAGCACACAGTACAATCACAAAGGCTGTGACGCACGATTTAGATGCTCTGTAACAGAAGAACCACAGGAGAGCTTTGGCATCAGACTTGCAATTTATTTTTCCCCTGACCGTTTCCTGTACACGTTGTATGAATCTACAACCATTCTAAAACAGGTGATCTTCGGGCTTCATGAAGACTTGATGATTAAATTTTCATCTGTGACACAGAAATTAAAAATAGATAAGTATTAGATCAGCCTGTACATTCCCTTTCTACAGCAGGGGCCTTCCCTACCTTATACATTGTACAGTGGTCTTGTTAGCTGGTCTTTAAAGGACAAATAAAACATGGATCTATTAATTTGTAAACAGCTCTGGCATTTTCACTGCATTTGTCACCTTTGTGCCACATTCCCTCACTTATTCCTACTTACTATGTGGGTAAGATAACCCCATTTTACACCTCTACCTTTAGCATGGGCCCCTTTGTTTGATAACTTAAAAGAATGATGAAGTGTTTGTGGATAGAAAGAACTTTAGCACCCACATAGTCCACAACACTCATCTCTGATATGAATTGTAATTATTCACATAATCCAGTTTCCTTGCATCAGACAGAACATTTTTGGCATCGCGAGTCTCAGAACAGCATGATGCTTGCTAGGCTCAGGCTCACCTTTGCTAGGCAGAGATGGCCTGTCAAGTCTATAACCTCTGCCGATGTGGCTGCCGAGTCACAAGGTCATTAGTAAGAGTTTGCCAGCACACCACACTGCGAGTCATATTTAATAGCCCATCTGCTGTCACACTTCATAAGATATTTTCCTATTATTTCTCCTTCCTGTTCTATTCTGAAGGAGCAAAGCAATCCTCAGCGGGTCTGTAACTGCCAGGATCCATTTTTGCAAATAAAAGAGCAGAAACATAGTTGTTGCCTTTCCCACTTCCCCCAACCATCTGATACCTCTTATCATTCTTGCTGACATTTTAACAATGCTGGCTGCTGTTAGGGATCAGCATTAGGATTCCTAGTCACAAGCCAGGGCCTTATTTTACTAGGCACTGTAAAGACATGGCTCAAAAGCTGCACCCTGAATGGCTGTAGATTAACTACATTCACAAGGCAATTCCCGCCTCACTCGGATTCCCCTTTGGGATCAGCCTCCCAACTCTCGCTGCTGACTTTAACCAGCCTTTATGGGGATCTGCTCTTCCTGAATACCTAATTCCTCATTCTTTTCCTTTTTGCATGCTCAGAGCTAAGTTAAAGTTATGACATTTCAGTAGCTGGGTTATGTTATGGCTGTCTCTGTCTCTACCTTCGTTTTCTTTTTAATGAAATAAACTGTCTTGCATTTCTAAAGCTATCTAAGCAGCAACAACCTTTACAGAAATTCTGTCTTCATCCTGCCATTTTATGCTATGTAAGTCCCATTAGTCATCTTGAAATGTAGTAGCTCCATTTTGTTGTCTGTTGGGGTTTTTTTCCTAGAGGATCTGAAAGGGGCAGGCAGAAGAGGTTATTATGAATGAACTGATAATTTTCTGAACTCATTAAATATGCCAGCAATTATTAATAATTAATGGTAAGAGGGGTACATTCCCCTCCTCCCTAAGAAACCAAGAATGCTCTTTAATCGCTGCACAGCAACTCCTTGAAAATAGACAATGAATCTGCTCCTTGGGGGTAACAGTAAATTATCTGGATTGATGCTTTCCGTTGCTCTTCCTCTGCAGTTTGCATTTAATAAGAACTTTAAAGAGAAAGGATTTGCTTCCCAGTCAGTTAATATTACGCTTACTTCATCTCTCCAAATGCCTCGAAGTCAAAGCGGCAGATGCCACACAGAGCTTCCTCTCTGGAAACATTTTTGTTCACTTCAGCTCTGTGATGAAGCTGCATTGCAAATGCCAACAGCTTTCTGCAGAGGAAGTCTTCAGAAACTGCAGCTCCTGAAACCTTGCACCATCTCCTCACAGCAAACAAGACACCCTTCCCCTGATGAAGAAAGGTAAAGCAGAAAGAGATGACTTGCAGGTGACCGCAGGAGACTCAAAGGAAGATGAGAAAAAAATGAGGGCAATCAGATTCTTGACACAGGCAGCTTGGACATCCTCCCAGTGGTTGGGTAATGCCGATCCTTGTGGCAATGGTCATGTACTCCACAGGTCCTCCTTCCACTCTGAACCAAATCAGTCTCTCATGGCACACTGCTGGGAGAAACACATTTGATTTGTCTTCACCAGTGGGTGATACGGTCACAGCAAAGGAGGAATCTGAAGTGCCAGATGAAGCAATCTCACTTTGAAGGCATGAGACTCAGAAGGTCTGCTTATACATTCATTCACTGCTTGTTTCGATCTTATACAACCTAGCTGTTTACCCACAGGCAAGGGCTGAAGTTCTCCAGTCACAAAAATAAAACAACTGAGAGAAGAAAACAAAAGGAAAAAATAGCTAATGATCAGTGTATTTTTACAGGAAGTCAGAGTTTTGCGTGGGGATTAGTTTGCCTGTATATCTGATGGAGAATTTAGATTGCAGGCTAATAACAGGAGTGAAATTTAACAGATTTTTAGTTTAATACAGATAAAGGCTGCTCATCCTTCCAGTTGCGGTAACAGAGGATGTGCTTCTTTTGGCAAAAATTTAAGGATATAGACCAGAATGCAGTAGCCTATGACTGAAGCAATCAGGTCTTGAATGTACAAGCCAGTTCTACTGTCATTTATATCTTGTACTGCACTTTACACCTTTTAAAAATTAACACATAAACTGTATTTGGTGGATTTGTTTGGCAGGAAAAGTTATGGTTTCACCTGTACGTAAAGAGGAAGAACAGGCTGATTTGCTTTAATTGAAGACTTCGACTTTCAAAATTTCCAACTAAAATACAGATTTATTTCTGCTGACTGATGAAAAAGGGGACACCTTTTTTATTCTATTTATTTTTGTTTTAGGAGATAGACTAATGCAATTGCCTGCATGTGTCTAACAAAACATGCACTGCCAATTTTACCAGCAATTTTACTCTATTGCATAAACTGGTAAAGAGGAAGGAAATGTTCGTCTAGAGAAGTAACAACAATAAGAGATGGAGATTCTGCCTTGAGTTTAAAACATGGAGAAATAAATACAGCTTGTTCTAAAAAGACAAGTGAAGGAAGTTGTGACCCTCCATACTGAGGCAAATCACAGCTGGAAGTTGGATTGATGCTCATTTTTGCAAGAGCAGAAGAGAGCTACGTTTTTCTAAGGGATGAACAAGAGGGAGAAGCACTCAGCAATGTTTGGTGTCCATGCTCAGGACCGAGGGATGCAGATTATGGAAAAATCACAGGTTACTACTTTGTAAGTGGTCCTGAAGTCCAAGAGAAGGTTGAAATTAGCAATAAATCATCCCAGTCCCCACATCGTGACCACTTGTACAAAGCGGAGGATAGGAGCCCTGTGGCAGCTCTGTGGGAAATGGTTTTCCCAAACCACTTCCACTTTTGATATACCTCCTGTTTCACACCAGGACAAATCTGAAACCTCTAAAAGATTTTCTCAGACCTCTGAGAGCCACCCATCTCAGAAAGGTCAGCAATCTCCTGGGCAGGACCTCCATGCTGGATAAAGATGACCAAAGTTCAAGTCCCTTGTTGATCCTGATCAGGGGTTGGATCTCAGGTTTTCAACATCCCAGGCAAGTCTCATAAACACCAATCTGTTGGCTGTTCTGGGTAGAACAAGATTAGTTAACTAAAAGAATATGACCTCAAATCTAGACTTTCTGTGAATAGCACAGACAATTCAAACCTTGGGGAGCTCGCAGGGAAATTAGTGTGGCTAGTAGATATTTTAGTCTTGGAAGAGTTTCTTGTATGGATTAGTGAAACAAATTTCAGTTGTATAGCCCACATGAGCTTCAGTGGGAACAAACAGTTATGTGTGAACAAAAAAAGCATCAAATTGACCAGGAGAAAAGAAAGACAACTACTTCTATAGTAGGCAGCCCCAGGGAAATTGAAAGAAAGGAAAAGAGTATGAGCTACACACTGGAAAACTCCAGAGAGTAAAGGGAAATAGCATTAAAAGAAAACAAAAAAAAAGAGAGAAAGAATCTAAAGAATATGCAGCTTTAATGGAAAAAGTAAAATTATGAAAGAGGTCTCCACATGCAAACGTCCAGAGGTGGCGACGTAGGGGAAGTTCAGAGGGTTTCATCTGTAAACAAATGTAAGAGATTTCAGAAAGCAAATAAGGAACTAATAGTAGCAGCAGGAGATACACAGAGAGGAGTGTTTCAACATCATGGGTATAACCAAATCAGAGTGAGGAAGTGAAAGTCCGAGAGGATGGGTGATCAGGGAGGGGAGCAATGTAGCAGCTAACAACACACAAGCTTTGATATTTTAGCCTGACAAAATTGAGATATCAAGTCTTGCAGGAACTTCTGAGTCCACCTACGTGTCAGACCTGCACCGCAGTGAGCATCACCTTCCTTGTTACCAAAACCCTGCCCCCAGGCTCCCAGGGACTGTGTCCACATGGCCTGCCTCAGAAAATTACTATTAACTTAAAGGGACAAGTTACCACAGAAAGCAGATGTGGAAGGAGTCTTAGGGGGTCAGCTAGACCATCATCCTTCACAAGATTAAGATATCATTCCTGAAGTGCTCATTCCTGATAGATGTTTGTCTGGTCCATACAAGTTTCCTTACATATTTGCATCCAAATGAAATCATTGCTGTAGTGAGACTGCCTCAATTCTTCATAAATAAACCTGTTCAAAACCCATATCTAGCTCTGCCCAGAAAGTAGTCATCTCTACAGGCTGAGTGAGGAGCCAGGTCCCCCACTAGGCTGCAGGAGGCTGACCCTATTTCTTTGTGGATGGGAACGAAGCTGTACTTACCGACCAGTGTGAAGTACAGTTATGTTCCTTGCAGCATGCATTTAATTCACTCACACACACACACACTCAGCATACAAGGAACGATTTGAAGGTCTCTGTGCTGTAAAAAAAGGGGTTTTTTTAAAACAAAAAAGTAAATATTGGCTTAAAAGTGGTCCAATTTAATCTGAACACGAGAGTGGATGGTGTCATATTGCCCAGTGCTGTAGAACAACCAGCAGCTACGCACCACAGCCTTAGGCAGAGGGAACGGACATGGCATCGTGCAGCTTCTCCTCCAGCCTCTACCAGATGCCCTGCACACTCTTCACCTGCTTTGTTCCACTGGCACTTTTAAACCTCTCCAAATCCTCTGCTACCCACTTGCGGGGACTGTGGGACAGATTATCATAGGATGCCACAGCTGAAAAGGGTCACTACGGAGTCAGGCAAGGCTCCGTGTCATGAGTCAGCCTAGCTGGTGCGGCTACCCCCACTCACCGCACTTTCACCAGTACTGTCCCACAGCAGCAGATATTCAACTAACCCAGCACTAGGTCTTGTGTAACCAGCTGCAGAACAAAAAGTTCATGCTGAGCAACACTGCCGGTTGCCAAATATTTGTTGTACAAGCCTGGACTAACCATAACAGGAACCCAACTTGGCCAAAGCCAAAAGAAAAAGATGCTTAGCTTGGGATGGCAGCCAAGTCAATTATTGTGTAAACAAGCTTGGTGTCTTCCTAAAAGTGGAGGTCAGATCCTCATTTGGTGTAAATGGGTATGGCTTAAACTGATCTCAAAGATCCAGGTCAGGAGAAGCAGCCAAGCACTAAAAGCCACTTTATGATGCCTGTCCCAGCTGTTTAGTGCTGTTCAAAAGGCCAAGCACAACCTCCCCAGGCTCTTCATCTCTACTGAATGCAGGACCAGTCCTGTACCAGGACACCTGTACTTCCATTCCTGACATTGACTGTAACAATAAGTTATCAGTGGCAGTATATTAGCAGCTGAAGAGCAAAATGCTTTAAGGAGGCTAAAGAGTTTTGCCATGAGAGGAATGCCCCAAAAATGATCAATACCTCTCTGTGTAGTTTGTTGCTTTATCCACAGCAGTTGAAAATCAGCGAAGGAAGGTCTTTTACGTCAGATGAGATAACTGTCCTCAAGCTGCTCCTGAAGGTCACTAGGGACATGGCAGAAGCTGGAAAGAACCTCAGATGCCTGGTGGAGTGACAAGCAGGGGAAGGAGGCAGTGGAAGAAGAGCCAGGCTGTTGTTCTGATGTGAGTCATTCATTTTCCACTTGAGTTTGTGACTGTTCTTACAGAAACAAAAAAAAAAAGAGCAAGACTGCTTTTGGGCCTTGTTTTAAACTTTTCTGACACAACCAGAGATTTTTTGTTTCTACACCTGGCATTCACATGTCTTAGTACAGGAGAGCTGATACTTCTTTCCTAGTTTTAGCCCATCTGATAGCTACAGAAGATGTGGTAACATTTGTTCGCATTTATGCAAAATATAATGCCCCAAAACACAATGATTTTTATTCCTGTTACGCCACAAATCTGGAATTTGGGCTAAACCACACTCTGGATGTAAGATATTTTCTCAAAGACTTTCCTTTCTAACTGACACTTAGGGAATTTGAGTACATTTACCAGTATCCAACTCTTTCATTTTAAGCCTTCTATGATTTATTTTTTTTGCTTTAATAGTATCAGTGTGATAGGAAGTTATGCATTATGTCAAAAAAATAAACAAACACTAACAATCTCCTTTAACTGTGGTCTTTTACGTTTCTTTAGTCTTTTATTTAGTGATCAGAAGAAATGTTATACTACAGTCCATTTTATACTTTCTCTGTACAATCCAATATTTTATATACCTTTATTGCATCCATTCATCTTCATCTCCTTTTTAAGCCAAGCAACACCATTCTGCTGACTCTCTCCTCTCCTACAGGTCTTGCCTGACTTTCATACTTTCCCATTCCTCTCTACGGGGCCGTTGTGTTTCTGCAATACTAGAGAGAGTCCCTGGCAAATGCCTGTTACTTTTATGAAATTCTTGCCCCTTCCTGACTAACGATTTATGTGGCTTTTTACCTCATCTGTATAAAACAGCCCTTTATATGTGTTTTTCTCAGACACATGGAGAAAGCCTGTGTTTGTTTCTGTAAATGGGTGTCTGAACCTCTATCAAAAGGAAAAATAGCAAAGAATCATCCCCCTACACATGCACACACACACGACGGATTAATTTCAGCAAGAGCAGAGGGAAAACCTGGCAGATGGAGTTTTCCTCCCTCTGAGGCATTTTGGCTAATTTACATCCTCGTTTCAGAGCTAAAGGCTCCCACTGAAAGGCAGCCATGTGTTCCTTTTAAACAGGTACATTTGATTAAAGGCTGGACTTCTGGGGCATGATCCTGCCACCTCTGTACAATCAGCCCTACTGAGGATAATGAGATTACTCGCAGGAGTAAAGCACTGCAGAGCTGTACCCTGGAGTGTCACCAATTACTAGGAAAATTTTCTCATCTTTTCCCCTCCGCCTCCTTCTTTATTGCTCTTAAAATACCAGGGGAGCTTCAGAGTTATAGCGATTATTGTTATGGAGAACAGGGTATAAAATGAACTGTTATTGCCTTTAAAAGATCTGGAATCTCTTTACCTTTCAAGAGTAGGGCATAAAAATCTGTATGCAAATGAATAAATATAAATGCAAATATAGTCTACACCAGGAAAAGCTGTTTTTCCCTGAGCTAAGGAAGCATAGCGATAATCAGGCTCACAACTGTAAACGGTGCTCAGTGTTTTGTAAGGGCTGTGGAAAAATGAGGCAAGGGTTTAATCCACCTTCTCCTCTGGTTGGACGAAAAAGGTGTGGCTCCATTTGTAGATAGCTTATTGTTTTTCATTAATATATTACAGGCAATCTTTGAATACTTCAAGTGGCAGCAAATTTTGCTATTTATGCTCAGGAATACTTGCTGGCTACAGAACAATGCAGACTAAGACATTGAACTGTGCTGCTTTGCTCAACTTTTATGGTTTCTGTAGATTTGAAGAGGCAGTAAAACATCCTTTGGCAAACAAAGTCTTCCAAATGGATGGAAGATGAGTGCATCCTTTGTTTGCCAATGGACAGACAAGAGAGGAATTAAAAGGCAGAGTTTCTTGTCAATGGTCTCACAGATATTCCATGTGGGAAGTTTCCAGTAGATGCCTGTCCCCAGTCCACATACGGCAACTGGGGTTCATACGGCTGAGACCTGGTTAGTAGTGGAGCTTCTTGAAGAAACATCTGCATCAACTCACAATTCAGCACTGAGAAGAATGGTGAATGAACAATGAAAGCATCAAGTATGCAGCTGGACTGAAGCACACATGCAAAATAACAGGCACTTGAATGAGTGCTGGACCAACAAGAGCCATGTTAGTCCAGCACAACTGGAGAAACAGTGTTGGTGTAAGCACTACATTTTTGCATGCTCTTAGTTCCTGTGGCCCAGAGTAACTGTGTTGAAACAAAACCACTCAATACCACTAATCTCCGTGACTTCAACAATTGGAGAAAAATAAATGAGTTATAGTGTGGTCTGGTCTGGGTCAGAAGGGGAGCACGTGGAGCAGTTTGGGGGAAACCTGGTGATCCCAAGGAAAAAAGGGAGAAAAGAAAGGGAAGTATTAAGTGACACCCAAGTGTGTGTTGTGTCCCAAAGTTCAGCTTGATACCTGTGGCGAGTTGATGGGAGTGGAGTGAACTTAATGAACAAGAAAGTGAAAAGAGCAAGAGATGTGAAAAATAAAGACAGTAGATCATGGAGAAGGAAAGGAACCCAAATGACTCAGAGGACACCAAACTTCTTAAAATGCTAAATGAAAAGACCAGTAAAAATCTGTTGCAGACAACAGTCTGGGAGAAACTACAAGTTCAGCAAAGGAGACAGGTTTAAATCCTCCCAGGCTGTGACACAATTTATTGGCAGAACAGAGAAGACATTAAAAAGTCCCTGGTGAAGCTAAAACTAAAGGGGATTATTTTGCTGCAACGTTCACAAAAGGACAACAGGGAAACAAATGTGCATTTCCCATGAGGTGCAAAGGTCAGAAAGAGACATGAAGAGACAAACAGCAAATCAAAACAGCTAGAGATTTGATTGTAGTGATGGGATTGTTGCCAGCATTCCGAAGAGTGGCAAACTTCTAAGGAAGATTCAGCAATAAACTAATGAGTCAGGGGACAGCAATGAAAGTAGAATACAGTGATGACTTTGTCTTCAGTATTAGGAGGGGAGAAATGCAAGGCACAAAGTATTTTAATCTGGCATAGATTAATCTACCATCAGGCCAATACTTAGTATGGGAAGAAAGAAAACACTGAATAAAATTAAGAGTCAAAAAGAAAACCCAGAAAGTTCTTCAAATTTAATGGAAACTTTAGCAGAGCTGTATTGTCACAGAATCACAAAATGGTTTGGGTTGGAAGGCACCTTAAAGATCATCTAGTTCAACCCCACCTGGCATAGGCAGGGACATCCTTCACTAGATCTGGTTGCCCAAAGCCCCGCCCCACCTGACCTTGAACGCTTCCAATGATGGGGCATCCGCAGCTTCTCTGGATAACCTGTTCCAGTACCTCACCACCCTCATCATAAAAAATTTCTTTCTTATGTCCAATCTAAATCTATCCTCTCTTAGTTTAAAACTTACCCCTTGTCCTGTCACTACAGGCCCTGGTAAAAAGTCTTTCTCCATCCTTCTTACAAGATGAGGAGGAAAGATGGGTGCTGAACGAAGGTAAATACTGATGCCAACTGGCTCTATGGCTTCCCAGCTGGAAGGGTGGCATGGAACCAGCAGTGTGACAGCCACAAAAAAGCACAATATAAGGAATAAGGGTGCCCAGGAGAACATCAGTGGGTGGGATGGACACCAGTGGCCTGAAAAGAGCAACTGTAAAGAAAGCTTAGAGTGAATGCAGAAGGGCGAAATGTCCTGGGAACAAATATGTCTCAGTATGGCTCTCTGCACGCACTGATAAGCCTCTTGTGTCCAAAGCAGATGGAGAACAGTGTATGTCCACAGCAAGGGAACCAGCTGGGACACAACAGGCAGGGTGCATTGGCAAGGGGAACCATTTCAAGGCACACAGGAAACCCTCACAAAGACACACACATCAGGCAAACAGCTCTCATGTGAAATTGGACATAAACAGTCTGGAAGAAATAATTGATAAATTGAGGCAAGCGAGGCCAAGAAGATCATTATCAAGTGTGACATATAAAAACAGGCCCTAATGTTGTGAGCCGTTCTGCTTGGGCAGGCCCCTGAACTTGCTGAAAATGTTACTGATTTCAGCAATGATCCATATCTCTGCTGGCATCAGTCTGAAATAAGCAGGATGAGCTGGAAGGTGCTTACACACTTCAGTACCTCACTTTTCCCTGCAGCAAGCCAAGATCCAAAACAAGACCTCTCCACGGGCCCCCTTTTGATATCCTGGCCATGGCAGAGATGAATGGTTAGGGATGGGGGAAATCATAGTGAAAGCCCCAAAACAATCAGCAGAGTGTTCAACAGTAGTTGGAGAAATTACTCACTGGTGATTCACAGATTCTATGGTCAGAAGGGGTTGGTGATCATCCCCTCTAACTTCCTGCAAAACTTGACAACTAAAGCCTTGCTTTGCATGCGGCTCTTCATCACTGGCTGGCCTGGAGCATGTCGTTCAGGCTGAGTTCAAAGCCTTCAGAGATGGAAATAATCTACCTGCATGTAGGTGTCTATAATGTCACCTGGTGGTCCTTTTACAGTTGGTGGGGATATGGTCAACGTAGCCAATGGAGCTTAATTTGCTTCATCTTAAATTAAGTGCCTGCATTTGGTTGGGTGAATCACACCCTAAATTCCATTAACTCTGCTGACTGGATCCTCACCAAAAGGAAACAAGACACAGAGTTCTGAGAAGTAGATGTAGATGCATTGTAGGTACCCAACTCTGGGTGAGATAAATGCCAGCCCAAGAATCCAAAGGTCCAAAGCACCCTTAAATTTATTATGATTATTAATCTCATTTATTCTGAGTTTGTAGATAAAGTATGCTAGAAAGAGGTATAATTTTTCTGTCTTCAGCTTCCAGCCACTGACTTTGTAATGTCATTGTCTACTTAACTGAAGAGCTGTTCGCAATTAAATTACTCTGCTGTTATATTCTCCTTTTCTCTGGATCAACAGAGCTTATTATGGGCTAGATCTGTTATAACTGAAGACTAGATAACTATGCCGGATCAGATCAAATAAATCTATTAACCAGGAAAGAAGGATCTAAAAGAATCTGTGAACAAAACGCTCTATAAAAGGGGGTTGGTCTACCACTTCTCTACCTTTTTATCCCTCTCAAAAAAAAAACAAAACACCCAAATAATGAACAAAAACACCATCCAAAACTCTTCTACTTCCAAAGCAACTAAAAAAAAATAGATAATTCTGGATAGTGATAAATAAAGCAGCAGTTCCTGTCACAGGGAAGAAATGTGTAAAGAGTGAAGGACATGGTAAACGAATTTCCCCTACTTGTTTACCCTGGTGGACTTCCTCTTGGGTAGCATAACAGGTGCTCATAGTGTGGTGGAGGCTTTGCCTCCAAAGGTACAGCAGCTGAAGGGAAAAACCATCAGGTGCTATCTTTCCCTCATCCTCAGAACACAGTTTCTTCCTAAAGGCCAAAGATGATCTCTAAATGAGCCAAAACCATTGCATCTGGATCACAGACGAAATTGTGAAACCTACCTGTAGAAGCTGACATTCCGTTATCACACAAACCTACTGCATGTTCGAGAAGCAAACGGCCACTCTGAATGTTGTATTCATGCATAACTTATCTGGAAAGGTGCAATTTTATTTTTCATTCATGCATCACCTTCCATTTTCACTAAAATATTTTTATTCCAAAAATATGTTTTTTCTTTTTTTCTTTCACAAGTAGAACCCCAAGCCAGAGGGAAAAAAAACCAAAACATATGCTGCCAGAAAAGTGATACATCATGTTTTACACTGGTGAAGGATAAAATGAGCAGCTCAGAAAACACAGGGTTAGACCTGGTGCATCTGTGCAGCTTGCTTAACAAAAAACTAATGCCTGCTTTGCAGTTTCTCCTCCCCCATTCCAGCTTGCTGGAGCACAGACTAGCATTTCTCAGAGCAGGATCCTGTTGTTAATGATAACTCCTGAAATACAGCATTGGCAAAGACTTCAAGCAACCATACAGCTCAGTCCCTGGGAGGATCAGGAATACCTAAGCTATCTCTGATGAATTCTGAGAGCAGATGCCTCAAAGGTGCTTTGATGCTGTCCTGAAGGCTGTGGTAGAGCTGTGCCATGATGCCCTACCGAGACAGCAGGAGACAGGGTTGCACATGCGTTTCGAAGCTGCACTTCACACCAGCCCTGTGGACTCTGGGAACTTCGTGTTATCCTTCACAGCCCAAGGGCTTGCCTTACCTCCAACAGCTGATCCACTCCAGGAGCTCAAAGGAAAAAGGAAGCTGACCACATCTCCCCAGAGGGATTTCCCAGCATGTACAAAGCCTTTCATGGGTATAGAGGAAACCCAAGCAGCTCCGCTGACCCTTGCAGCCCTGGAGCTGGAGGATAGTAAGCATGGAAGGAATGGTGTATGCCTGAGGGACCACTGGCTGACAGATATTTCTTTTGAGCTCTTTTGTTTCCAGAGCATTTGCTGCAGCTCCTCTACTGCTTCAGGCCTGGGAGGGAAACACGGTCATTATAAAATCAAAGCAAGAATTCAACACCTTCAAAACTGTGCCCTGAAGGCCTGAAATGTCCCTGATGCCTCCTTTCCCTTCTCCTTGTCAAATACCTTCTACATGAACACCTATTTTCAGGCACGCCTCAGATGTCCGTGTGACACTGCCAGGCAGGAGCAGGTTAACACTGTCCCCTTCTCCTTATCATGACTGAGATCTGTACCATTGTGATGCTGGGCACTTCATGCATTAAAAAATCCTTTCAAATCCAAGTTACATTGGTAACCATCTTGGGCTTTAATAATCCATGCAAGCAAACATCTGATGCACTGTGGAAAAGAATTAATAAATAGAAAACATTAACATGGAGGTAAAGACTGGAAATCTAACATCTTCAGGAAAAACTATATCCCACAAAAAATCTGAAACAAAACCCTTCAGTTAATAACAATATTCTAGGATGGCTTCATTCTGTGACATTTTCATCAAAAATGATGCCATAAGAAAACAAAACTGTATTGATGCTTTTGCACTTCAGGTCTGAATTCCACCAGCCACATTTAAAAAACCAAACCAAACACACCCAACTTTCCACGCCCCCACCCCCCAAAAAAAACCAAAACCCTAACAGAAACAAACTCAACGGCTAAAATCAGGACAAAAATAATTTCTAATTAACGACTACTGACAATTTGAGTGGATTTATATGTAAGATCACAATGAGCTATGTCTTCCAGCCTTTTTTTTTTCTTCTTTTTTCTGAATTAATCATCAGTGCAGAGTGATGAGCTCTCTTCTTCTTGGCACATGTCACTTCTCTGTTCCCTTCTCTTAGAAGAGCAATCTATTTGAATTCCTCCAAAAGCTGCTCTCACCCACTCTTCTTCCCAGTTCTTTCTCAGAACCAAACTGGTTTCTTTAACAGCAAGATTAATACAGTATTTCCACATTGGGCTTCCGCTAAAATATCTTTTAGATACCATCTATAAGTAATTCCTGCCCTACTTTCATGTCAACAATTCAAGCGCCTCTACTCTAGCTACGGCATTCTGTGAGTTATTTTTCTGTCTCTGGAAAATACTCTTACCCACTTACAATTCCTCCTTGTCCCAGTATACTATTTAAATTGCTGCTGTCATCTCCCTTGAGTTCACTATGAAGTTCACCAGGAGAAGTGATGTTGCAGATATGTATGGAGGCTGGTTTGGAAAGCAGTCAGGCATCCACTTTGCATGTGAGCAGGTAGATTTACCTTTCTGCTTAGTGATGTCTCAAACTTCCCAAGCAACACAGGGCCTTCCCCTGATTATAAGCCAACGTTACTTTAATTCAGTTATTTGTGTTCAGCTATAGCCTTTGTTCTGGGAACACAGCCAACTGAAGTGCTGAATACTTAGTGATTATAATTAGAGAGGTAAGCAGCTCCAAAAGGAATGAAATCAACACACACACAGAGCCATTATATCAGACGCATGAGGAGAAAGTTGAGGAGTGGAGGGCAAAGACTTGGACACACACAATAAAACCCCCCACACCCTAAGCGATCTGTCTCTACAAAACTGACTTCTCTGTCATATGAACTCCATTCCCCTGATAATCTGGAGAAATGTTTGTTTGTGGAGTGGGTGGGTTGGACTCATGACCTGTTTGCTGAAGCAACAAAAGCTCTTGAAAAAGAGCCTTCCTAAGATCTGACAGGCTTTGGCCTTCAGCAAACAACATGTTCAAAATAAGCAAATAATGAGCAACCTTCATCGATGAACTGCCAACACAGAATGCCTTCGGATCTCGCAGAGCAGTTCTTGCTTGGCTGTCCTTCAGGCCTTTTCTCAGGGCCCCAAATAATCACATGGCTTTTTTGCTCTCCAGCCTTCCTTTCAGCATTTGAGCCATTGCTATGTTTAACATTGAGTACTGTTTCATAAAGAAACCGGCTTATCTCCAGTCAGATTGTTCCAGGTATTTACACACTACCTGGATCATGACAAAACCAACAGGAATCAAGTACCTAAATATCTTTGAGGATACAGACCACTGTTCCTCCTGAAAAGCCCATCCATCTCCTGTCCCTCCAGTAGAGTAAAAGTACTACTTCTCGACTAGTATTACGACAGTGCCTTCCTGTTCACCCACAAACAAAGATCTCCTCTCAGGAGCAGAGGGTTTGCACCTAACTGGAACAGGCTGCAGTGACTAAAACTGGGAAAACATGGTCAAAGTTACAAGTGGCTGCAACCACTCAATTGCTCCTGGGTGATTTACGTAAATGAGCTTACTCAGATTGGCTTTTGGAGCTGTTAGGCTCTGCCTGAGCACATCAGTCCTGTTCCTAAAACGTGAGACTGTCATCCACAGAGCTATCTACCAGTTAACAGGAAGAAATTAATTTAAAGTGCGATGCAGAACATATTGGAGGCTCTGTAAAGATTTCCAGTAACTTAAACTTCTCATTAGCTCTTAACTAAGTTCTTTGTTGCCTATTTTAGTGGGAACGTTAAGCAGCACCAAGCAGGCTGCGTGAAAATAAACCACCTCTCCCTCCAAAGGTCAGGGCTGAAACTTGCTGGGTAAAGATTACAATATTAAGGTATTTGCATTGCTGTTTAGCACAAAAGTGACCCAAGAGCATAGTCTCCAGGCCCTATCAGTGCAAGACACATACCCACGAACTTCTTCAACCTGACCAAGTCTGTCTGTCCTTGTTTCTAGAGCTGGGAGAAGCGAATTCATGGTGCACGCAGTAAACCCTCCTTCTCTCACAGCAGCAAAATGCATACATTCTGGACAGGAAATTCTGGACCAGCCCTTGTTCTCACTTGATATCTCACATATGACTTTACAACAAGGAGGCTTCTGCATCCTAGAAATTAAAGAGGATGAGGGGGCATAATCTCAGGTCAGGCTAAAGCCACTAAATTCTGCTGGCCCAACTTTGCCAGATTTGAACTGGCATAGCTGTGCTAACTCCAGCAGAATGGAAGATGCTCCATTAAAACAGTGTTCTTGTTAGCAGAATTTATTTTGCCAATGATCAGAGGGCAGAAAGGAGAGGGCTAAGTCCCCAGCCAAAGCAGAGCTGCACCAGGATAAACTATGTTCCCAGCAGGACAGCTCTGTGACAAGTATCCTACCTGGCATTCCCTTCCAGAACAAATCTGGTCTGAGCACTTCAGAGGAATCCAGGTGTTGGCTTTACTTAGGCTGAGGGTTTGTTTTCCCTGCCCTAGAACTTACACCCTAGAACTATCTCTGTTCTTAAACCACTTTCAGTGCTGTGGCATCCCAGTTGCTTTTCTCCTTCCATAGTTTTGCACAGACTGAAACACTCCCACCCCAAGGGCCAAGCCACTCCCCAACAATCATGCCCTTTCAATATTTCTGCCTTCATACCAGCCTTCCTTTCAAACATAGTGTGTTAAAAGGGGAACACGTTTCACCTCCCTAAGTGGCTTGGTGGGCACCTGACAGCAAGCCAAGGCCAACCCACCACAGGGTATGAGACGTGTGACCAGCACTCTCAAGACAAAGATCCCTGTGCAAGCACATAATCAATACACTTCTAGCATTTTAGGCCCCATAAAGACCATTTTGACCCTCAGCCTTTCCTTTTTTATGATGTGGACCAGGGCCTGGTCTCAAAGTCAGTACGTGACTGTTGCCCCATTGAATCAAAACATTCAAAGTAAAATCAACAAAATACCCAGAGGGAGATTTCACTCACTGGTAAATTGGATCAGTTATTTTCAATTGCATACAGTATTTACATTTGTAATACAAGACACTGGAAAAGGCAGTTTTGTTAAGTCAGTTATCTGGCTAATACTTTAATCATTTAACCGTCCCTCTGCCCTTCGTTGAGAAGGTGAAGTCTTCTGCAGATTTCTACTTTATGCTTCGTTTTTACTCCAGAGAGGGCTGGAGCTATGGGCAAAATGACCTTTCAATATCTGTCTACAAAGAGATTTGAGACCTTTCTGTCTGAAATTGACAGTACGTCTCTGCCATCACTACCAACACTCTGATTTAAGTCAGGATCTAACTTTATTACCAAGATTAAAAAACAAAAAAAGAGGGAAAAAAACATGAGAGTACTTACATTGCATCCAGAAATCATGCCTAGATTATACAGAACAGTACATCTGTCTCTAAATTGGAGAGACATATATTTGATGGATGGACCAATCAGTGGATAAGGAATTGACAGGATGGTTGCATTCAGAGAGTTGCAGTCAATGGCTCAATGTTCAAGTGGAAATCAGTGACAAGTGTTGTTCCTCAGGTGTCAGTACTGGGAACAGTGCTGTTTAACATCTTCATTGGTGACATGGACCATGGGACTGAGTGCACCCTCAGCAAGTTTTCTGATGACACCAAGTTGTGTGATGGGGTCGACAGGCTGGAGGGAAGGGATGCCATCCAGAGGGACCTTGACAGGCTTGAGACGTGGACCTGTGTGAACCTCATGAAGTTCAATAAGGCCAAGGCCAAGTGCAAGGTCCTGCACCTGGGTCAGGGCAATCTCAAACACAAGTACAGGCTGGGCAGAGAATGGATTGAAATTAGCCCTGAGGAGCAGGACTTGGCAGTGCTGCTTGATGAGAAGCTCAACATGACCCAGCAATGTGTGCCTGCAACCCAGTAGGGCAGCCTCCTCCTGGGCTATGTCAAAAGAAGTGTGGCCAGCAGGTTGAGGGAGGTGATTCTGCCCCTCTGCTGTGGTGAGACCTCACCTGGAGTCCTGCGTTCAGCTCTGGAGCCCCAGCATAAGAAGGTGTTACGGTCTGGAAAGACCTGAGCTGTAGAGATTCATTGTTATTCCCAGAGTGAGATTAAGACAGAAATGAGGTCAAATGCTGCTGATCAGACAGGTTTGTTGATCACCTAGTCAAACATAGGCATGAGTAAACAGTGACAGGAAAGAGAGGAAAAGACATGAAAGAAAGAAACCTAGCAAGCAGTGGGAATAGAGTCTCAAGAGACAGTCACCACCATGGATCCAGCGTCGTCCTGTCAATCCGAGTTCCTGTCTATGTCAGTGGTGGGGGTGGTCACAGACAGAAGGACATGGACCTGTTGGAGCGGGTCCAGAGGAGGGACACAAAAGTGATCAGAGGGCTGGAACACCTCTCCTGTGAAGACAGGCTGAGACAGTTGGGGCT
>Ga0181612_155524_pt1 | contig 41558 bp, 32 predicted proteins | sample HoacroProtozoa21_FD_119630 | JGI IMG/M metagenome (GOLD analysis project Ga0181612, IMG submission 119630) | Hoatzin crop microbial communities from Cojedes, Venezuel. Combined Assembly of Gp0051906, Gp0051904, Gp0051908
TATAATTTTGCCCTGCAAGCGTCGGTCAGCAGCCAAACGGGACTCACACTGCGAGCCACGCCTATCACATGCTTAGATTTTGTTTTATTTTTTGAGTTGCTGTGGGTCCCAACCTTATAAACTTAGTAACAAGAATTAGCAATCTGTAAATCAGTATATTACAATGGTTATTTTTTCTATTTTTACAATTTTGAAAAAGTAGAAATACATGATTTGCCCGACATTGATATTCGTGTTGTAATTTTGCAGCAAACAAAAATCATTTTTCCGCGCTTTCGAGTCCCGCCGACTCACTGAGGACGCTGGCAATAAACTGGACAGCATTATCGTCCGCATCGAGTACCTGCGCGACAGCCAGCAGCGCGACACGTTGCAACGCATCACCGCCCTGATTGACGGCGAATGGCTGCTGCGTGGTCGTTATACCAACGAATACACCGACCTGGCCGACGGCCAACTCAACCAGGAGCGCCTCACACAACTGCTCGAAACCAACCACACCTACCTCAGCCAAATCATCAAGGAAAAATCAGGCATGAACCTGTCCCAATTCATCAACTCCTACCGCATCAAGGAAGCCGTCCGCGTCCTCTCCGACAACACCCAAGCCGACTACCCCCTCAAGCAACTCTGCTCCGACCTCGGCTTCAACTCCTTGTCCCGCTTCTACGTGTTATTCAAAGAGTCCGTCGGCATCTCCCCCTCCGCCTACCGCAAATCCGCCCAATCCCTCGATTAACCCCCTCATTATTTATCGGCTCCTGCCGCGGCAGGGGCGTTTGCTGAGGAAGTGGGTGGCGGCGAGGTTGGTTAGTTCGGCGCGGGTGGAGGTGGAGAGGTGGGCGAACTCGGTGTCCCATTGTTTTTTTGCGGCGGAGGGGATGTAGTAGCGCTCGGTTGTGCCGTGTGGCGGATGTCGATTGGCTCGTAGCCTGGGCGGGACTGGCGGTAGTCGGGCATCTGGCGCGATTCTGCGCGATCAGGCTCTTCTGTGGGGTGTTATTTGTGCCTTGCCGTTCCTGATGGGTATTTCTCATAGATGCCATTGAGGGCTTTTTGAACCTTGTTTTTCGCTCTATCGTATTGACTGTCAGTTAACCACAGCTGGGCGAGAAGGAGGAGCATGTTGGCGTTTTGTGACCTGTTGGGCGTCGAGGATATGAAGTTGTTCACTGAGACGTATTGTTCGTATTCAAAGATGTCGAAAATGGATGTCGCGTAGTCGATGATGGCATTTATGGCACTTTGACACTTTCCCTCCAGGCCTTTCTGGAGTGTGCGCAGCCTCGCCCGCCAGAATCATGGAACCATTCTCGCGGTTCGCCTTCTGCGCCTTCGCCTTGATTTCAGCGTCCAGACGGTCGCGCTGCTGTTGCTTGGCGGTATTGTCGTTCTCCAACGAGGCATTCCGCCGCTGCAACTCCTGATAGTGCTGCTGCGCTATCTTTTCTTGTACTCAATGGCATTCAGGCCCTCGATACCCGTGTCCTGCTTGGGCGTGCCGCACTCCATGCACTGAATTTATTGCTGCATGATGAATGCCCCACTTGTGGCTAGATGGTAATAGGGTAGGTGCAGTGAATCACATTCGTGCAGCAGCGGCGTGAGTGACGTCTCATATAGCGCACCACTGATGATGAGTGTGTCGGCATTATAGAGCCGCAACAATGTTGATGCGGTGTCATGATATCGTCGTGTGATAATGATATAATCCAGGTGGGTCGTGTCGCCATCGGCCTGGGTCATGCGTTTCCACTTGCCGCTGCCCACCGCGAGCATCCGTTTGCCCATGATGAGTGCTGCTGGCGGTTTTAATGCTACACCACAGCCAGCCAAGGTGGTGTCACCATTCACAATGGCCATCGAGTTAATGCCATGACGGGCCAGAAAACCGCTGAAATATCGGCGATAGTTGTCCAGCACAGGTTCATCGTCATCGGGCACCCACAACAGTGCCGAACCTTGATTATAGTACATGACTGGTGTCGCTGCAAATGAGTTGAACACCACCATGCCCTGCCGTGGTGTTGTGGCTTGCACCCACAGGACGTGTGCCAGACTTGTTGCCAAGCAGACACCTGCCGCAAGCCCCCAACGGTAATCGCGCTTGTAGAGCCAAGTGGCCACCAGTGCAATTAGAACCATGCACAATGCTGCCCCTAGTCCACTCACATATACCCCCTGAATGCTGGACAGTGGCAAGTTGTCCACAAACCTTGCCGAACCACTGATGTAGTTATAGATGACATCGAGCAAAGCATTGAGCAACGGCCAATGCAGACCCGCAGCGGTAACTAGCAGGAAAACAGCAGCAACGACCATGAAAATGGGGAGAACGGGGAGTACCAACAGGTTGGTGAGCACCGATAATACAGACACTGTGTGAAAATAGTGGGCGGTGAGGGCCACTGTGGACAGCATGGCCACGAGTGAAGTGACCACCAGGCCAACGACATAGTTGACAGCGGCATTGCCACTGTATTGACGTCCACCTGCGGCTTGAGCGAACACGAGTAATGCCGCCACTGTGATGAAACTCAACTGGAAACCAACATGATAAAGGGCAAATGGCGTGAATATCAGTATCGCCAGTGCTGCCATTGCCAGCGCGTTGAGTGACGTTGAACGGCGATAGAAAAGTATTGATGCAAATACAAATCCAATCATCACTGTGGCACGAATCACCGAGGGTGACAGTCCCGTGAACACGGCAAACAGCACGATGGCACCGAAGGTGATGATGAGACGCAACTTCTTCAAACCCAGATAGTCAAGCGGGAACAGTAACCACCATATCATCAAGGCAATGAATCCCACATGCAGTCCGCTCAACGCCAGCACGTGAGCAACGCCGGCTGCCGAGAATTGTTGGCGTGTGGATTGGTCGATGAGTGTGCTGTTGCCCAACAGCAATGCCACAACAAATGATTGTGCTTGTGGTGACAATGTTGTGTTGAACACACGTTGTTGCAAGTCATGACGCACCTGTGACAAACGAGTGAACAGGGTGGGGGATTCGCCACAATGCACCACCTGACGAACTGGCAAATGCTGCTGATAACGTATGCCATGGCTGCGAAGCAGATAATTGGCATAATCCATCTCGTCGGGATTTCCCATGTTGCCTACTGGCGAGAGTTGAGCCGTGAATGCCACGACATGCCCTGGACGCAAATTGTAGTTGCAGCCGCGTGTGCTCACCAGAACTTTGCAATCACTGTGACCGTCAGGTTGTGCCCTCACTGTCATGCGCATTGAAAAGTCAGTGTAACGCAATTCCTCAATACGCCCCGTGAGTGTTTGACCGTTGACCTGTTGCAAGTCAACACGTGTTGGCTCATGGATGATGGCACACAGCCATCCCAGTGATAACCCGACAACAGCCAAGGGCAATGTGTACCATGGCCTGAAGCGCAATCGCTGTTGGGGGGTGCGTCCAAGCACTATTAATGCCCCATATCCTGCAACGGCCAGCACAAGCAACAATAGTGGAATCCACCACAGGTCGCACCACTGTTGCACAATGATACCCACCATGAACGGTACCAGGAGGCGCAGCGCAGGGATGCGCGTCAGCAGTGCGGATGGTGAGGACATTTTGATGAAAAACTAGAAGGCTTGCCCTGTTGTCCAAATCTCGTAGGAGACAAAGGCTTGCAGCAAGAGCATCTCCAGACCGTTCTTGGTTTGGGCTCCAGCTTGAGCACTTTTTTTCATGAACAATGTTTCCTCAGGATTGTAGATTAGGTCATAGCACAGGTGCTCCTTGCTCAGAAATCGGTATGGGAAGTCGGGACACAAGTTGTCGTCAGGATATTTGCCAAGCGGGGTGGCATTGATGATAATCTTGTGGGCATTCACCATGGCGCGTGTTATTTCCTCATACACCACAGTGCGCTCTGACTTGCGCCGTGACACAAGTTGAACCTCGACACCCAGCTTGCGCAGTGCGTTGCTCACAGCCTTGGCAGCCCCACCGGTGCCCAGCACCATGGCGCGATTGCGTTCGGGCGTGAGCAATGGCTCGATTGATTTGCCAAATCCAATCACGTCACTGTTGTATCCTCTCAACTCGTCGAGTTGGCCAGTCTTGTCGTTTCTGATAAAGCGTATCACATTGACAGCACCAATCTGCTGGGCATCATCGTCGAGAGAATCAAGAAAGGGTATGACAGCTTCCTTGTAAGGCGCAGTAACATTCAATCCATCGAGGTTGGGATATTCGGCAATGATTTCCATCATTTGCCCCACATCCTCAATTTCAAAGTTAATATATTGCGCATCAATGTCTTCGGCAGTGAACTTGTTGTTAAAATATTCACGTGAAAAAGAGTGACTCAACGGATATCCAATGAGGCCATACAAGTTGCGGCAAGCAAGCGGAGTTTTCATAGCTGTGTGAGTATTACCATTAAAATTGTGTTCACAAAAATAGTAAAAATTACCGAAAACCATACCATTGAACTACTTTTTTTGATAAAAAAGTCATTTTTTTACTTTGGTGTGCCGCATTGTGGTACACCATGGCCCTAATTTTGCGATGTCATTATCTCATTAACAGTTTAATTTTTATTAAAACAGGAGGATTGAACAATGGACATTAAAAGATTACACTTTATGGAATGTAACCTGGCAGGCAGGCAATACTATGATGCCGATGAGGTGTGGGAAGACATCAAGGTGGGAACGATGCTGGAATTGGAACGTGAAACGGGTAATCTATACGACCCCAATGCCGTGATGGTTTGTTTGTCCAAGCGAACAGGTCGTGAACATGTGGAACGTTACAAATTGGGATACATCCCAGCTGCCAAAAATGAGGCCATCGCCCAGTTGCTCGACATGGGGTGGAACGATGTGTTGGAATGTCGCATCAGCAAGTTCACTCCCGATGCGCCACACTATGAGCAACAGGTGCGATTGACCGTGTGGATTAAACGCAACAAGAACACTAGACGCCCCAATGAATGATGACCAACGACAACCACACAATTAAAGTCACCGGACGTGGCACAGTGCACGTCACTCCCGATGTGACACGACTGGAAGTCAATATTACTGGCGTTTTCAAGACCTATGCAGCTGCATACGCTCAAGCTCGCGAAAACAGCATGTGGCTTGTCAAGGTACTAGAGTATAACAAGTTGAGTGGCAAGCAAGCCAAGACACTGTGTCTGGACATCAGCGACCACCAACAGCAAGTGTATGACGACTTTGGCAACTACAAGGAAACTATCAAGAATGGATTTGACCTGGAACAGCGCATCAAGATTGACTTGGGCATCGACAACGTGCTGCTCAACAAGGTGGTGCGTGGCATTGGCAAGTTTATCAAGGGGGCTCAAATCGCCATTGGATATACCGTGAAAGATGCAAGCAAACCGCAATTGCTCATGTTGGAACGTGCTGTAACTGACTCAAAGGGCAAGGCGCAAATCATGGCAATTGCCGCGCAATGTGCTCTGGGAGAGGTGATAACTATCGAGTATGGGGATTGGAATATGCATGTTTACTCGCAAGCTCGCAACATCCACAGCAGTCAAGAAGCGATGGCGTGTAGCACCGATAGTCTTGAAATCACGCCTGATGACTTGGCTGTGAGCGATACTGTTGAAGTGACATGGCAACTGCTACCCAACAAGCAATAGTAAATCATGATGTGATATAAATTTTGACTTGGTAATGATGATTGCAAACTTGCCATGATTGCTTGACGAGTGTCGCACAAGTTGTGAGATGCAACATGGCGCTTCCTTAATGACACAAGTGACGCTGAACCCTGACATGAGTCCAGCGTCACTTGTTGTGAAACTAAATGGCCTTTTAGGCTTGCTCGTCATCCATGAGAATGTGCATCAGTTGGATGGCGCTCTTCATGATGTTGGTGCCAGGACCAAAGATGGCTGCAACTCCAGCCTTATACAAGAAGTCATAGTCCTGAACGGGGATAACGCCACCAGCAGTAACGATAATGTCGTCACGTCCCAGTTTCTTGAGCTCCTCGATAACGGCGGGGATGAGGGTCTTGTGACCTGCTGCCAACGATGACACGCCCAGCACGTTCACATCGTTCTCGACAGCCTCGCGAGCACTCTCCTCGGGTGTCTGGAACAACGGTCCCATGTCCACGTCAAATCCACAGTCGGCATAACCAGTGGCAACAACCTTGGCGCCACGGTCGTGTCCATCCTGTCCCATCTTGGCAATCATGATGCGCGGCTGACGGCCTTCTTTCTTGGCAAACAGCGCGGTGAGCCTCCTGGCCTCCTCGAGGTCGGGGTCTGACTTGGTTTCTGATGAATACACTCCTGAAATGGTTTTAACAACAGCCTTGTAACGACCCACGATTTTCTCGCAGGCATCCGAAATTTCTCCTAACGAAGCGCGGTCCTTGGCGGCCTCGACAGCGAGTTCCAGCAGGTTGCCCTCGCCGGTCTCGACAGCCTTGGTGATAGCCTCCAGGTCTTGTTGCACCTTGGCCTCGTCGCGGTTGGCACGCAGTTTTTCCAATCCCTCGACTTGCTCCTTGCGCACCTCGGTGTTATCGATTTCAAGAATGTCGATGGGGTCTTCCTTCTCAAGAGCATACTTATTGATGCCCACGATAGTCTGGCGACCACTGTCGATGCGAGCCTGAGTGCGGGCGGCCGCCTCCTCGATGCGCATCTTGGGCACTCCAGTTTCGATGGCCTTGGCCATACCACCCAGTTTCTCAATTTCCTCGATGTGAGCCCACGCCTTGCGCATGAGCTCGTCGGTCAATTTCTCAACATAGAATGAGCCAGCCCAGGGGTCGATAACCTTGGTGATGTAGGTTTCTTGTTGAATATAAATCTGCGTGTTGCGAGCGATGCGTGCCGAGAAGTCGGTGGGCAATGCAATAGCCTCGTCCAGAGCGTTGGTGTGCAGCGACTGGGTGTGACCCTGTGCGGCAGCCATGGCCTCGATGCAGGTGCGTCCAACATTGTTAAACGGGTCTTGTGCCGTCAATGACCAACCACTGGTCTGACTGTGGGTGCGCAGCGACATCGATTTGGGGTTTTCGGCGCCAAAGCTCTTTACAATCTTGGCCCACAACAGACGGCCTGCACGCATCTTGGCAATCTCGGTAAAGAAGTTCATCGAGATGCCCCAGAAGAAAGACAGACGCGGAGCAAATGCATCCACCGACAGGCCAGCGTTCACACCCGTGCGGATGTAGTCCATACCATCGGCAAGCGTGTAGGCGAGCTCGATGTCGGCGGTAGCACCAGCCTCCTGCATGTGGTAGCCCGAGATGGAGATGCTATTGAACTTGGGCATATACTTGGAGGTGTACTCAAAGATGCTTGCGATGATGTCCATCGAGAACTTGGGCGGATAGATATAGGTGTTGCGCACCATGAACTCCTTGAGGATGTCGTTCTGGATGGTGCCTGCCATTTCCTCAAGCTTAGCACCCTGTTCCAGACCAGCCACAATGTAGAACGCCATGATGGGCAGCACCGCACCGTTCATGGTCATCGATACCGACATCTTGTTCAGAGGGATGCCGTCAAACAGCACCTTCATGTCCTCAACCGAGCAAATAGACACACCAGCCTTGCCGACATCACCCACCACGCGGGGATTATCGGCGTTGTAGCCACGGTGAGTGGGCAGGTCAAATGCTACAGACAGACCTTTCTGGCCAGAAGCCAGGTTGCGGCGATAGAAGGCATTACTCTCGGCAGCTGTCGAGAAACCAGCATACTGGCGAACCGTCCACGGACGGAACGGGTACATCAGTGAGTAAGGGCCACCCAGGAACGGCGGAATACCTGCCACAAAGTCGAGGTGCTCCAGTCCCTCTAGGTCTTGTTTGGTGTAAATGGGCTTGATGTCGAGCAACTCGGCATTCTTCCAGGTTTCCCCTGCGGGCAGAGGCTTGTGTTCAACGTTAAAAGCCTCGTTTGCGATATCTATATTTTTAAAATTTGGTCTCATAATTCCCATTTATTTTAATAGTTGTGCATTGAAAGCTTTTAAAGTGGCAAGCACGTTGGTACGCACATTAATAAAGTTGGTGATACCCAGTTCCTTGAACTCGTCGGTCTCAGGACCTGCAAGCACCATCACTGCCTTGCCGTCAACAGCCTTTACAAAGTCGGGGATGAGAGCTGCATACTCGTCATCGCTTGAGCACAGCACGATGATGTCGGCTTTCTTGTCCATGGCGACGGCAACACCCTCTTCAACGGTCTTGAAGCCGTTGTTGTCGATGAGCTCATAGCCAGCGCAAGCAAAGAAGTTGTCACTAAACTGTGCACGAGCAAGACGCATGGCCAGATTGCCAATCGTCAGCATGAACACACGCGGGGTGTTGGCGGCATGCTCGGTCTGGAGGCGTACCTCCTCGAACGGCTCGGCCAGACGCTTGTTGTTGAGTTTCACCTCGCCGTCTTCGGCATGGGCATGGCAGCCACAGCCGCATGTGGGGCGTGCATCAGCCTTGTCGGCAGCTTTTTCGGTGAAATTGGGGAATTGGTTGGTACCCAGCAATTGCTCACGGCGTTTAGCCACCTTATCAAATCGAGCGTTGGCACTGTCGTTCACGGCTTTGATGATTTCACCATTTTCCAGCATGGCCTTGAAGCCGCCCTTGTCCTCAACATCGAGGAACAGTTTCCATGCACTTTCGGCAAGGCTCTTGGTGAGCATTTCCACATAGTAAGAACCGCCAGCGGGGTCAACGACCTTGTCAAGGTGGCTCTCTTCCTTGAGCAGGATTTGCTGGTTGCGGGCAATGCGCTCGCTGAAGTCGTCACTGGGCTTGTAGGGCGCGTCAAACGGTGTCACTACCAGTGAATCAACACCTGCCAGCACGGCACTCATTGCTTCGGTCTGGGAACGCAACAGGTTCACATAGCTGTCGTAGATGGTCTGGTTAAAACGAGTTGTCTCGGCATTAACAACCATCTTGCAGGCACAATCACACTTGGGCTCATACTGCTTCACTATCATTGCCCACAACTCGCGTGCAGCACGGAACTTGGCAATCTCCATGAAGTAAACCGTGCTCACACCCATGTTGAACTTGATGCGGCGGGCAACCTCGTCAGCGCTAAATCCAGCATCGGTCATCATGGCCATCCACTCGTTGCCCCATGCCAGAGCATAGCCCAACTCCTGATAGATGTATGCACCAGCGTTGTTGAGCATGAGAGAATCCACACTCAGCACACGCAGGTTCTTGACTGGTTCAACTACCTTGAGCAACTCGCCAGCCATCTGTGCGATGTCACCAGGGAACGGCTGGCCGTGCTTGAACATGCGTTTGAACGGGTCAAAGTTAATTGAGCCATTAAAGGTCTCCTCGGCCTTGGCCTCTTGAATCATCTCGACCAGCTGCTTGGCAACATCCAGGGCGTGCTTGGGACAGCAGTCAATGTTGATTTCACAGGCTGGAAGCATGATGTCCTTGAGCAAGTCGCGCAGGTTCACATCACCGTGAATGTGGAAGCCCAACGAGGTGATGCCCTTGTTGAGGATTTCAAGTGCTTTAGCATTGGCCTCAGCCACATGCTCAGCATCAACCATGATGTTCTGGCGCACTTGCCAGTCGTTGTTCAGGCGGGTGCCACGGACAAACGGGAATTCACCAGGCAGTGAATCGGTCTGCTTGAGGTCCTTGATGTCAACGCCGCGATAGAGCGGTTGCACATTAAATCCCTCGTTGGTGCGCCACACCATTTTTTTCTCAAAGTCGGCCCCCTTGAGGTCAACCTCGGCCTTGGCACGCCACTCCTCTGGAGTGACAGGCTTGAATTGGTCGAACAGAATTTCTCTTTTTTCTGCCATAACTCTTTTATTATTAATATAGTAACGTTTTTGAAGTTCCTTTTGGAATGACTTTAATCTGCAAAGTTACAAAAATTATTGATTTAAGTGGTGTAAAACCGTGAATAGAAATAAATATTTTTTGCGTTAATGACGCATTCAAGACACAAGTGTCAATGGTGCCAGTCAGTCTTTTCAATGATGTCATCCATTGTGTCGATGAGGCGCATGGTTGTGCGAGTGCTCGTTTCGTCATAACTCATGGCAGCCGAGCGCAGTTCTTCAAGAGTTTGCCGCAATTGCTCAACGGGTTCACCAGTGACATTAGCCAGTTGTTGCACGGCACTGTCGGTGAGAGGTTCACTAGCGTTGACTTCAGTCATCAGGCGGTTGCGCAATTCGTCGATAAACATCTGGTATTTATAATTCAAGAGGCTCGCATTATCCCGGCGTCTGTGCAATAGCGCACCCAGATGTTTAATCAGATTGAGTGTCTCGTTGTGAGGCTCGTTAACGACAGGTATCACGCGCTGGCGGCGACGAGCAGTGAACAGCATGCCCAGCAGTATGGCCACAATAGCCACCCACATGGCCCAACGCAGAGGCTTGTGAGCGATGAAAAAAGCCATGGGCGAATGTGACTCGTTGTCATTATTGTATTCATTATCTTGCCTCCGACCCACACTATAGTCAATGCGCACGACAGGCAGGTTGGACACTTGTTCCAGGATTAGCATGGCCAGCTCTCGACTGCCTTGACCTTGCATGAAACTGTAATTGGTGAAAATGGCTGGCGAGGCCAGGTCAATTTTAATGCCGCCTGTTTCTCCAGCAGGATGTGACATCAATGCCAGGGCATAGATGTTCTTGTGTTTTTCATTCATGAGCACTCCTGTCCGGTGGGCAAGCACGGTAACAGCACCATGCATGTCGTTGACAGCAGCGGTACTGAACACACCATTTATAAGTCGGTCATAGGTGTACAATGGTTTCATCACATTGCCCTCACCAGACCAGAACAGAGTGTCAAGAGGAATGCCTTCAGAAACTTGCTGTTTGAGCTCTTTGGAACTAATAAAAAGGACATCATAGCTCTCAACTCCCATCAAGATGAAATTGTTTCCATCCTGCAACAACGAATACAGCTCATCCTTATTCAGATAGATCATGTCAGTATTGATGAGGAAGGTGTATCGTTGCCCCCACGCGGTGGTGTCTTGGGTAATCTCATACAAGTTACTCGCGACTTTGTACCCATTGGGTAGCGAGGCCTTGAGAATGCTGTCCATCAATAGGCAATCATAGGGTTGTGCCGAGTGGTGACGTTGCGTGAGACCCGACCAGTTGTACCTGCGTGGTTGATTGTTCATCATGTAGAGGAACAAGGCTATCAACGCCGCAATGACAATGGTGATGATGATGTTGCTGCGCTTCATGACAATGGGCCGCCTCCGCCCGGCTGCAAGCCATCGTCGGCTTGCTGTTCGAGTTGTTGTGCATGACATTGCTTGTGGTGAGCGATGACCTGCTTGCTCCACTCCAGCATGTGTTGCACGGTGTCGGCATCCATGTTGAATTTGCCATATCGCACTCGAGTGAACTTGTCTGTCATGTGGTCAAACTCGGCAAGTGCAATCTGGCGGCTATACTGCCATGGGGTGAATCCTGGCTGCCACTTGATGACGTTGTTGTCATTGAGCCAGCGCAGTGTCTTGAGGTAGATGAGGCGTGTGGCTCGATTGTGGTTGCTTTGAGCCATTGCTTCAGCAATTTCGGTGTCAAAGTCCACGCCATAGATGCTGTCCTCATCATCGCCTGTTGTGTTTCCATCGCCATGCTTCTTGATTGCGAACAGGCTGTTGCGGTTTTTCCACATCAGGGCTATAATGACAGCCCCCACAATGGCACAGACGATGGTCAAAACTGTGCCAGCATCCAGTGATGGGCCATTCATGTTTGGGTCATTCAACTTGGGGTCTTGCAGCTTGTAGCTGGGTTGAGTGGAGCGCAACGAGCTGTTATAGTCATAATCCTTGTTGGACTGCAACTGTTGCAACAATGCCGTGTCAACGGCGATGTGGGTTGTCTCGTTGGGGATCATGGCGATTAGATGCGGTCAAAGTTTTCAATGTCACGTTGCAGAGATAAGTCTTGTTCAATCTCAACGCAACTGCTATAATGGTATCCACTGGCAAGTATCCACATTGACATGACCAGATAGAAAATGGTGACACACACCGTGTAAATGCTATGCATTGCCACATTGCCCAATGTGGAGAGGTCGCCCGACCACTGGCTGTCAAACAGGAAATCACTCATGAAACTGGTCAATCCAATGGGAAGCAGGCTCACCCACCACAACGACACCGAAATGAGTGTCAACATCAGCAGCAGTGAGAAAAAACTCCCGAAAGAGTTCTTCAAGATGTGCCACACATGCATCGGCAACTTGAAGAAGTTCACCTTGCCCATAATGCAGGCGGGAGGCGAGATGAGCAATGGCATGATAAGGGACAACAGGATGGGAATGCCCAGCATGATAAACATGAAAACGACACCGTCGGCAAAGACATTCATCAAGAACGCTCCAATCATAATGAAAATGAGCAAAGGAGTGACTATAGCCATGATTGAGCGATACACATTGAGCGGCATTGACTTGAGAAACTCGATGGGTTTGAGGCCCTCAAGCTGACCCGTGCGGTTCAAATAGAATTGCATTATCGTCCAGATGACGGCACTGGCCATAACAAAGGCCAACAAGGATGGGACAAGCAGATGGACAGACCTCCTCGTTGTCCAGTAGTCAACATAGTCATAGTTATCGGTGACATAATAATCGGTGATGATGACATGGCTTTGCCACAACGCCAACGGCACGAGCACACACAACAACGGCCACAACAGCCAACGCCAGTGTTGGGAGACAAACTGGCGCGTGGCGTCAAACTTCTCGCTGTTGTTGCGATAATAGTAAAAAGGTATGAACTGACGTGAACTCATGACGCACTGTGCTGTTGTTCTTTAACTGATTGATGATAACGCACAATGGGCAAATAGACAAAGTAGAAAAGCATGAGCATCAGCGACACCACGATGACCAACACACGGACAGGGGTAGGGGTGGCGGTGTAACGGGTGAAATAGCCCTCGATGATGGCGGCCGCGATGATAAACGGTGTGTTGCCCAACAGTATCTTGAAACCTTGTCGAGCACTGCGCTTGAACGAGGTGAGCCGGCTGTAGGTGCCCGGGAACAACCAACCGTTACCCATCACAATGCCTGCACAACCGTCAATCACGATAGTGCACAGCTCGATGGTGCCATGCTGCAAGATGCCCAGCGAAGCCTCTCCAAGCACTCCATAATGGTCAAAAAAGCTGAAAAACGTCCCGCACATGATGCCATTGTACAACACAAGGAAGGCACTGCCCAAACATGTGAATATACCCATAGCAAAAGTCAACAGTGCCACACGGATGTTGTTATAGGCAATGGACAGGAACGACTCGGTGCCCGTACCAGTCTGATAGACTGCAACGGGATTGCCAAGCGAGATATTACGGACTGTCATGTTGACATATTCATCACCCAGAATGGTGCGAGCAAAATCGATGTCACCCATTGTCGAGACGACACCAATCACGATGGCGACAACAAACACGAGAAATGAGACCAACAACGAACGACGTGCATCATACACTGCAAGCGGCACCTCATGGCTGAAGAAATGGAAAATGCTACCACGTGATGAAGTTGGGCGCTCGTACACTCCACGATGAACCTTGAGGGACAAGGCTTCCAGATAGTCGGTCACGCGCGATAAGGGATAATGCGTCTGTGCATACGACAAGTCTGACGTGACATCGGTGTATATGTCCGTCAACTCGTCTAGCGACAGCTCTTGCATCGTGGTGGACTGCAACTCATACTTTTTCCACTTTTCGATGTTCTGCTTGATGAAATTTGCCTCACGCATTGCACTAATTGGGTGAAATAGTTGTGCAAATTTACAAAAAAGTTTTATATTTGCAGCACTTTAAGCAAGAATATTTCACATGGCAGCATCACTCATCACGACAGCAGGCAACGTCACCATGGCACAACCCGTGGCGCCAATCACACGTCGTGTGTGGGCGCGCATCATCGACATGATGGCGATGTGGTTCTACTCGATATTTGCCAGAATGATTTTTTCAGGCATCAATCGGCCATACGGTGATGAAGGTCTGTCGATGATTATCGCATTGTTGCTGGCTTGTCCGGTGCTGTTCTACAGCCTATGGACCGAGACGTTGTGGCATGGGCAGACGCTGGGCAAGATGGTTTTGGGCTTGCGTGTAATCAGACAGGATGGCTCGGCGGCAACGTTTACCGATTATGCGTTGAGATGGCTACTGTTGTCGGTGGACTTGAATGTCACTGGGGGCTTGGGGTTGCTGGTGATGTGCTGCAATCAACGCAATCAGCGATTGGGCGACCTGGCAGCGGGAACCATTGTTGTGAACAGCAACGAGATTGACCTGATGTACAGCCGGCCTGTGGTGCCCTATGCTAATCCTGAGTACCGCCCCACCTATCCTGAGGCTGCCGACATGGACATTAATCAGAGCGAGGTCATCGAGCGCACACTCAAGCTGGATGCCAATGACAGCCAAGGCCTCGCAAGCCGATTGTCGGTGATTGTGCAGCACACATTGGGTATCATGCCGCGCGTGCAACACACAACGCCCAGTGAGTTCCTGTCTGTAGTCCTTAATGACTATCTCTATTATTCTTCTCGTCCACTCATCGATGACGATTCCCATGCTTAGAAAACACAATTCCCTCGCGATGACCTCGTGAGGGAATTGTAGCGTGATAGGGTGTTAATGTCTCACTTGCATGAAAATGAGAGAAATAACACTTGCCGAAATGGTCTATTAATAAAAAGTTTGATATGTCTGAGGCATTTTCCTCAACCGTTGTTGCCTATTATTATTAATGTGGCGTTTAACGACTGGTCTTTATCTTAAAAATTATATTTGTCGTTCTCGGGGTCGCTGATGTCCATTTCATCAAAATTGTCGAGTTCGTCTTCATTGTATGCGTTTTCGCCATAGAACTCGGCATCCAGCTCCTCGATGTTGGCTGCATCAGGTATCTTGGTGTTGACGGCAGTGGGCATGGGGTCAAAATCGATTGACTCGACAGGCGGTGTGCCAACCTTGCGCTCACACAAGGGGTCATGCAGCGACCTGCCAGGTATGGTCTTCTTGAGTTTCATTAAGAAATAGCGCTCGGTCATGTAATCAAACACAAACTTGAGTCGCTGCCCCTCGTCCTCGATGAGCTCGTCAAGTTGTGTCTCATCCATAATCCAAATGTCAATGTCGCTGTCGGTGCCCATATCCATGTATGTCACCTCCTTCTCCTTGACCCAATCCTCATCGCAGATATAGAAAGAATCCATCTGGTCCTTGCTATACCCCACAGCGTCAAGAATGACGTTGCGCAATCTCATGAACGTGTCCGTCGAGTCGATGGCAATTTCCAACTTGAAGTTCTCGACCTCCTCGGAACCCACAATGAATTTGTAAATCATAGTGCAATAATAAAAGTGATTTTATTAGATGTTGCGAAATTACAAATACATTTTTTTCTAGCAAGCAATTTTGCCAACTTTTTTTTAAAATTGTGCTAATTTCTTTTCTCAACAAGACAAGAACGGCCATCGCCGTGGGTGGTGATGGCCGTTTGATGCAGTAGTGAAGCGTGTCAACTAGCTCAAGGCACGAGGCCATAGGAGCGGAACACCTTCTGTATTTTCTCTAAAGCAAACTCCACTTGTTCGCGAGTGTGGGTAGCCATGAGACTAAAGCGGATGAGTGTATCGTTAGGAGCAACCGCTGGTGACACAACTGGGTTGACAAAGATGCCCTCATTCAACAAGTCGCGCGTGATGGCAAACGTCTTGTTGTTGTCGCGGATAAACAAGGGGATGATGGGGGTTTCGGTGTGGCCAATCTCAAAGCCCATCTCACGGAAACCATTTAAAGCAAAGCGAGTGATTGTCCACAAGTGTTCCTGACGTTCGGGCTCATTAATCATGATGTCCAGAGCCGTCATCACAGCAGCCGTGGATGCAGGAGTGATGCTTGCGGTGAAGATGTAACTGCGTGAATGGTGGCGCAAGTAATTGGTAATCACCTCGTCGGTTGCGATGAAACCGCCCAGACTTGCAAAGGACTTGCTGAATGTTCCCATGATGAGGTCCACCTCATCGCGCAAACCAAAGTGGTCACACACGCCGCGACCTCCCTCGCCAAACACGCCAATGCCATGAGCCTCATCAACCATGATGCTGGCATTGTACTTGTGTGCCAGGTCAACGATATCGGGCAGCTTGCACACATCACCCTCCATCGAGAACACACCATCGGTAACGATGAGTTTCACGCGGTCGGGTTCACAACGCTTGAGTTGATTTTCAAGCGATGCCATGTCGTTGTGCTTGTACTTGAGTGAGTTGGAAAACGACAAGCGGCGGCCCTCGATGATTGAGGCATGGTCTTGCTCGTCCCACAGGATGTAGTCGTCACGCCCCGTAAGGGTTGACACCACACCCAGATTGACGCTGAAGCCTGTGCTGTAAATCATGGCATCCTCCTTGCCCTCATAGTCTGCCAGCTTGCGCTCAAGCTGTTTGTGCAAATCTAATGTGCCGTTGAGGAATGGTGACCCCGCACATCCAGTGCCATACTTCTTGGTCGCTTCAATAGCGGCTTGCTTGATGCGGTCATCATTAACCAGTCCCGAATAGCAGTTGGATCCAAACATGAGGACCTTCTTGCCATCCATGATTACCTCGGTATCCTGCTCGCTGGCGATAGCACGAAAATAGGGGTAAATACCCGCGGCTTTAGCCTTCTGGGGCTCGTCATATTTTGCCAGTTTAGCCTGTAATAACTTCATAATTTATTAATAATCTACATTTTAACCCCATGTGGCAAGTGACTTGCCACACTGGTTGACAATTAAATTGGCTGCAAATATACGAAAATATTGTTAAACAAAGTATAAAAAAGAATATAAAAAGCGTCAAAAAGGCAACAAAACTTCGTTTTGAGGTACCTTAATCTGCTAATGAGCAACATTACAGCCCCATTAATGTTTTTTAATGCTCACCTGTCAAGGTCATCGATGTCCAACTCGGCATTCTGCAACTGGTCATAGTCCGAGAACTCCATGCCATCAAAGTCCCCGTCCTCAAACATAAGATAATTCTGACGCAAGCAACTGCTGCCCATCATCGTTAGCAATGCAGCCACTGCCGTCAATAATATATAACGTGTCAATCGTCTCATAACTTTACTATTTTTATGCTGCAAATGTACCAAAAAACGACCAACTGACAAATATTTTTTTCAATTTGTTTGCAAAAAATGTTTCTCGCAGACAATCATGATTAACTGGATAGCAGGTATTAGCAAATTTTAGCGTTTTGATTTTAGTCGGGTTGCAAGGATTTTAGTAATTTTGCGGACATCAAAACCCACATGTAATGTTAAAACGATTCTTAATCATACTGGTTATCACTATATTAACTAGCGTTTCGGCATCGGCTCAACACAATCTTGTTGCCAAGGCTAAGAAAGCAATTGATGCCCTTACGCTGACCACAGACACCTACACGGGAGCAATGAACACTCTCAAGCCCGCTCTCACCGACGATGCCACACGCAACCGTGCCGAAACCTGGACACTGGCAAGCCGCATACAGGTGGAATTGTACGACAAGTATATGGACAACCGCAGGGTGGGGAAGAATGTGGACACCAAGGCCATGGGACATGCATTGATTGATGCCTATCAATATGGCATGACGGCACTCAAGTTGGACACCATTCATGTGCTTGACAACAAGGGAAAGCCACAAATCGACAAAAAGACCAAGTTGCCCAAGGTCAAGACCAAATATTCCAAGGACATCATCAACCGTCTGGTCGATCATCACAACGACTACCGCACCGCTGGCAGTGACCTTTATAATATTAAGGATTGGGACGGTGCCTATCAGGCGTGGGACATCTATTGCATGCTGGCACAACGCACCGATGACAAACGCTGGCAAGTGCCCGACACAACCATTGCCGAGGTCAAATATTATCAGGCCATTGCAGCATGGCAAAAAGGGGACACCCTGCAAGCGGTCAAGCTCTTCAGCGTGGCCCGCAACATGGGGTATGAACACAAGGAGGCTTATGACTATGCACTCATCTGCTTGAGTGACTTGGGCGATGAAGCCAGCATTGTGAAACTAGCAGGTGAGGCCTATGCCAAATATGGCACCAGTGACCCTCAATACATACGTATCCTTATCAACGACTTTATCAATCATCAACAACTTGACAGTGCCAACCAGTTGCTTGACGAGGCTCTTGCTGCTAATGACCAAGACGATGAGTTGTATAACCTCAAGGGGCTAGTCGTTGAACACCAGAGCAACATGGATGACGCTTTACCCTACTATCTGCATTGCATCGAGCTCAACGACAGCAACGCTCAAGGCCTTTTCAACGTGGGGCGCTACTACTACAACCAAGCCACAATCACCCGTGACCGCAGTAGTCTGGTAGGCAAGCGGCTTGCCCGTCTGGTTAATCCCATCTACAGTCAAGCATTGCCTTATCTTGAAAAATCATATAACATCAATCCCAACAATGAAGACTTGAAAAACGCCTTGCGTGACATCTATTACAAGCTGGGCGAGGCCGACAAGCTGCAACGCATCGAGAGCAATCGATAGTTCTCCTCAACTGTGACAGGGTTTGCACAGTTCAAGAAAAAATAGTACCTTTGCCGCCGTAACCAAACATTGGGCGTTTCTCAAGAAACCTTGAATCTGATGTGCCGTGACAGCAACAATCTGACACACAGTCGCATATCAACCACACCATGCCCAATGAATAATAACAACATTAAAAAGAAATATTATGTGCGGAATTGTTGGATATGTGGGCTCGCAAGATGCCTATCCTATCTTGATTAAAGGGTTGCAACGGCTTGAGTATCGCGGATATGACAGCGCTGGCATCGCCCTGGTAGCAACTAACCAATTGCATGTGTATAAGTCTAAGGGTAAGGTGGAACAGTTGAGACAAGTGTGTGACAGCAACCACGTCACCAGCTCACTGGGAATTGCCCACACACGCTGGGCGACACATGGCGAGCCGTCGGCAGCCAATGCCCACCCACACGTGTCACAGAGTGGCAATCTGGCCATTGTCCACAATGGCATCATCGAGAACTATCTGGACATCAAGCAACAACTTGTTAAACGTGGTTATGAGTTTAAAAGCGAAACCGACACCGAGGTGCTGGCACAGCTCATCGACTTTTATCGCACACGTACCGACACACTCACCGAGGCTGTGCGCCGTGCGCTCAACAAGGTGGTGGGGGCTTATGCCATCGCTGTCGTTGATTGCACACAGCCACAGCAGCTAGTGGCGGCCCGCAAGTCCAGTCCACTGGTTGTGGGAGTGGGTAAAGACAACAGTGAGTTTTTTGTGGCCAGCGATGCCTCACCCATTGTGGAATACACTAGCCAGATGGTCTATCTGGACGATGGTCAGATTGCAGAAATCAATGTTGGCAAGGACATCTCTATCACCAATCTGGGTAGTGAGACAGTAAATTATGATATCCAGACTGTGGACATGGACATTTCCAAGTTGACAAGGGGTGGTTTTGAACACTTCATGCTCAAGGAAATCTATGACCAACCTCAATGCTTGCGAGACAGCATGAGGGGGCGCTTGCTGGTTGACCTCAACAACCCATCCAACAATCGCATTGTGTTGTCGGCGCTTGAGCATCACAAGCAACGCTTGCTTCAAGCTAGCAACATAATCATTGTGGCTTGTGGCACCAGCTGGCATGCTGGCCTCATTGGCAAACAGCTCATCGAGCAGATGTGCCGCAAGCATGTGGATGTTGAGTATGCAAGCGAGTTCCGCTATCGCAATCCAGTCATCAATCCTGACGACGTGGTGATTGCCATCAGTCAGAGTGGCGAGACAGCCGACACACTGGCTGCCGTGCAACTGGCCAAACAGCATGGGGCTCTCATCTTTGGCATTGTTAACACTGTGGGCTCGTCCATAGCCCGCGAAACCGACACTGGCATCTACATTCATGTGGGACCAGAAATTGGTGTTGCGAGCACCAAGGCCTTTACTGGCCAAGTCACAGTCTTGACACTGTTGGCATTGGCGTTGGGACACGATACAGGCACAATGAGTGACGAGGAGTATCACAATGCCATTGCAGAACTTGATGCTATCCCCGACAAAATCAAGAAAGTGCTGGAACAGGACGAGAAAATCAAGCATTTGTCATTGACTTTCACATATGCACGCAACTTTATCTATCTGGGACGCGGTTATAACTATCCTGTTGCTCTTGAAGGTGCTCTCAAACTCAAGGAAATCAGCTATATCCATGCCGAGGGCTATCCGGCAGCCGAGATGAAACATGGTCCCATTGCGCTGGTTGATGAGGACATGCCCATCGTGTTTGTGGCCACTCATCATCACCTGCATCAAAAGATTATCAGCAACATGAAAGAGGTGAAGGCTCGCAATGGACGCATCCTGGCCATTATCACTCAAGGAGATACCGATGTGCCTGCCATCGCCGATGATGTTATCGAGGTGCCACCCACCCACTATGCACTGGCACCGCTGCTCAGTGTCATTCCACTGCAATTGCTGGCCTACCATGTTGCTGTGGCTAAGCACCTCAACGTGGACATGCCGCGCAATCTAGCCAAAAGTGTCACCGTGGAGTGACCGCTATCCCGGCAATCAAGATTTATAAGAACTCGCATGCTTGTCATTCTTCTGGCCCAGGGCCTACAGACGGCAAGCATGTGTGAGTTCCAGCACCCATTTATGTCGATGTGAAATGTGCCAATATTAGAGAAAATAGCAACCTTGCATTCAATAATCGATAATCGTCAAATTATTTTTTGTAATTTTGTCGCACATTTCAAATAACAACTATTCAACAAAATGAAAAAGTTATTTTTCGCAATAGCAGTCTTGTCACTGCTTGTGTCCTGCAACAACAAGCAGGCTAATCAGCAAGACAACAGTCAAGCTGATAATAATTTCCCTGTTGCTACTCAGGACAACAAGCAACAAGACAAGTGGACACATCAGACAACCATCATGACGAGCAAACCCATGGTCATCGACTTTTTTGCCGACTGGTGCGGGCCTTGCAAACAACAGGCTCCCGTGCTAGATGAATTGGAAGCCAAGCATCATGGCGAGGTCATCTTCAAGCGTGTCAACGTGGATGAGGAGGCCGCATTGGCCCAAGAGTTTGGCGTTGAAGCCATTCCCACTCTCATGTTTGTCACGCCACGCGGTGAATATGTCACCATGGTTGGCTATCACGACGCCCCCGATATTGAGGCACGCATTGCAGACTTGCTGATACGCAGCACTGCCAAATAGTACAAAATATTGTTCCATTTGTAACCTGTGACTTGATTTTTTGGACTTTAAGTTGCAGGTATGCGTTTTTTTTGCGAACTTTGCTGCCCTTTTAATCGACAACATTCTAGCTAGATATGGAAATTACTGCTCAACAATTGGCAACAATGGTGCAGGGCACTGTTGTGGGTGACGGTGGGACCGTCATTAACGGATATGCCAAAATCGAGGAAGCAACGACTGGTTGCCTCACGTTCCTCGCTAATCCCAAATACACACATCACATCTATACAACTCAGGCCTCGGCAGTGCTCGTGCGGCGCGACTTTGTGCCTGAGCAGCCTGTTCAAGCCACACTCATCCAGGTCGATGACCCTTATCGCACCCTGGGTCAGTTGCTCAACTTTGTCGCTAGCCAGCGTCCCGAGAAACAAGGTGTTGAGCAACCTGCGCATGTGGGCAATGGCACCAGTGTGCCCGATGATGCCTACATTGGAGCTTTTGCCTACATCGGCGATAATGTGACAATGGGTAAACATGTCAAGATTTATCCTCAGGTTTATGTTGGTGATGGTGTGACACTGGGTGATGACGTGACTCTCTATCCTGGTGTCAAGATTTATCATGGCTGCCGCATTGGCAACAGGTGCATCGTGCAGGCTGGTGCCGTGATTGGTGGCGATGGCTTTGGCTTTGCACCACTGCCTGATGGTTCCTACGAGAAAATCGCCCAGGTGGGCATTGTGATTCTGGAAGACGATGTGGAAATCGGTGCAAACACCACCATCGACAGGGCAACAATGGGAGCTACTGTCATCCACAAGGGTGTCAAGCTGGATAACCTCATCCAGATTGCACACAATGTGGAAATCGGCGAGAATACTGCCATGGCAGCACAGGTGGGCGTGGCTGGTTCCACCAAGATTGGCAAACAGAATGTTGTGGGTGGTCAAGTGGGCTTTGCTGGACACATCACTGTGGGCGACCACAATGGCATCGGTGCACAGACAGGTGTGGACAACAGCCTGGGCAGCAATGGCAAGTGGTTGGGTGCTCCAGCTCAACCTGCCATGGAATTTGCTCGCCAGACTGTATATATCAAACGTCTATCGGAGATGCAATCCGACATCAAGGCCATCAAGAAAGCCATCAACGAGTTGCGCAACGAGTGACGCCGCGACACCAATACAAGACAAGAATATTTCACAAGAGTTATAATGAAACAACGAACCCTCAAGAACGAGTTCACCATGAGTGGCAAGGGGCTGCACACCGGCCTCATGTCAACCGCCACTTTCATGCCCGCAGAGCCCAACACTGGATATGTGTTCAAGCGCATCGACATGGAGGGACAACCCACCATCGAGGCACTTGCTGAGCATGTGATTGAAACCACACGCGGCACCGTCATTGCCAACAAGAGCAACAAGGAAGCCCGCGTGAGCACCATCGAGCACGCCATGGCGGCACTGTATGCTGCTGGCATCGACAATTGCCTCATCGAGGTCAACGCTCCCGAGTTGCCCATTCTGGATGGCAGCGCCATCATGTGGACACAGCAGATTGACAAGGCTGGTATTGTCGAGCAAGAAGCCGAAAAAGAATTCTATGTTGTCAAGCAGCGTATCAAGGTGGTGGACAAGGAAACGGGGTCGTCACTCATTGTGCTGCCCGATGATGACCTGTCCATTGACTGCATGATTGAATTTGATTCACCAGTGCTGGACAACCAGTTTGCCTCTCTCACCGACATCAGACAATTCAAGAGCCAGATAGCCGCATGCCGCACCTTTGTGTTTGTGCGTGAGGTGCTTCCGCTCGTGCAACTCAATCTCATCAAGGGGGGCGACTTGGACAACGCCATCGTCATTTATGATCAGACCATGCCACAAGCCGACCTGGACCACCTGGCTGACGTGATGAATGTGCCACACAAGGATGCCTCAGAACTGGGATATATCAACAACAAGCCCCTGGCGTTTAAAAATGAGCCAGCAAGACACAAGTTGCTTGACGTGCTGGGTGACTTGTCCCTCATCGGGCGCCCCCTCAAGGGGCGTATTGTTGCCACACGTCCAGGCCACACCATCAACACGCAACTGGCTAAAAAAATCCGTCAGGAGCTGCGTTACCAGAATGTGCAAGCACCTGTCTATGACCCCAATGTGGAGCCACTGTACGACATCAACCAGATACGCAAGATGTTGCCACACCGTTATCCCATGCTGCTCATCGACAAAGTTATCGAAAAAGGCAAAAAACACATTGTAGGCATCAAGAATGTTAGTGGCAATGAGCCTTTCTTCCAGGGACATTTTCCCAGCGAGCCTGTCATGCCTGGCGTGCTGCAAGTCGAAGCCATGGCTCAAGTGGGCGGTCTGCTTGTGCTCAGCACAGTAGAGGACCCCGAGAACTATTCCACCTACTTTCTCAAGATTGACAATGTCAAGTTCCGACACAAGGTGGTGCCAGGTGACACACTCATCTTCCACCTCTCACTCATGACCCCCATCAGGCGTGGCACGGCAGTGATGAAGGGATATGCCTTTGTGGGCGAGAAAATCGTCACCGAGGCCGAATTTATGGCACAAATCGTTAAAAATTAAACTCATATATAATAAAGTAATTCACACCATGGATATCCATCAATTTGCAGTTGTTAACCCCGATGCCGTGATTGGCGAGGGGGTCAGTATAGGTCCTTTTGTTACCATCGATGCCAACGTTGAGATTGGCGAGGGCACCATTATCGATAGCAACGCTGTGATACGCAGCGGGGCACGCATTGGGCGCAATTGTCACATCCACAGCGGTGCAGTAGTGAGTGACGTGCCTCAAGACCTGAAGTTCAAAGGCGAGGACACGGTTGCCATTGTGGGTGACAACACCGTCATCCGTGAGTTTGTGACCCTGCACCGGGGCACGGCATCCAAGGGCAAGACAGTCATTGGCAACAACTGTCTCATCATGGCCTATTGTCATGTGGCTCACGATTGCAACTTGGGAGACCATGTCATCATGTCCAATTCGGCTCAACTGGCAGGCGAGGTCGTTGTTGGTGACTGGGCTGTGATTGGGGGCGGTGCTCTCATTCATCAATTCACACACATTGGGGCTCACGTCATGCTGCAAGGCGGCGCACTGGTTAACAAGGATATCCCGCCATACGTCATGGCTGGTAGATATCCCATCTCCTATGAAGGCGTGAACAGTGTTGGGCTTCACAGGCGTGGGTTCACCGAGGAGCAAATCAACGCTATCCAAACAGTCTATCGTACCCTTTACTTGTCACGTCTCAACACGACCGATGCCCTCAACAAGATTGTTGCTGAGCTGCCCGACAGTGCTGAGCGCACAACCATTGTGGACTTTGTACGTGCTAGCAAGCGTGGCATTATCCGCATGGGCATCTAATTGTTAACTCATTTATCCTGAATGTATCAAGCCTCGCTCATCATCACGATGTGACGAGGCTTGTTGCACAAGCAGCGATAATTGAGGCATGGGGGAAACTGTTTTTTTGAGAAATTTCTAAAATTAAAGAATATCAGGATGTGAAATATTCAGACAAAATTTGTACCTTTGTTGCCTGCGTATTGCTTTTAGGCTAACGTGCAAGTCAGTTATTCTTATGAATTAATTTTAAAAAATCCCATGTTTAGTGACATACAATTATCTCGTGAAGAAGCCGAGCAGCGCCTCAGATGGACTTTTGGCATCGACCATTTCTACGATGACCAGTGGGACTGCATCAATCGTCTGCTGCATGGCGAGAGGGTTCTATTGATTCAACGGACAGGGTATGGAAAATCACTGTGTTATCAGTTTCCCGCCGTGGTGATGGACGGTGTTACAATAGTGTTCTCACCCCTCATTGCACTCATGCGTGACCAAATTGCTTCACTTCGAGCAAAAAAAATTAATGCGGCCTGCATCAACTCGGAGCAAACGGCCGAAGAGAACGATGGAATCCTTCAAGATGCCATCGATGGCAAACTGAAAATTCTCTACATTGCACCCGAGAGGCAAGAAAATGACAACTGGCGAACCGCCATCAGACACATCAAGATATCGATGGTTGTCGTTGACGAAGCTCACACGATTTCGGTGTGGGGACACGACTTCAGGCCAGCTTTCCGTCGGATTGTTGATATTGTTAATCTCTTGCCACAACACACTCCAGTTCTGGCCGCAACGGCTACAGCCACAAGGAGGGTAGAACAAGATATTCAAAGTCAAGTCGGAAATATCTCAACTGTGCTGAGAGGCAATCTAATGCGAGATAATTTCAGGTTACGTGTTGTGCTAACTGACTCCGAAGAAGAGAAAATGCTCTGGTTGGCAGACAAGATTAAAGAGCTTGATGGTTGTGGGCTGCTGTATGTGGGCACACGTGCTAATACCGATATATACTCCCGATGGCTAGATTATCTGGGTGTCAGTGCAATCAATTACAATGCCGGTATGGATGCTCAAACACGCAAGGACATTGAGGACGGATTAAAAAACAACCGGTGGAAATGTATCGTCTCGACCAATGCGCTTGGCATGGGCATCGATAAAGCAGATGTCCGATTTATCATTCATACCCAGGTTCCTGTTTCACCCATACACTATTATCAAGAAATTGGCCGTGCGGGCAGGGATGGCAAACCAACCGACATTGTGTTGCTGTATAATAAAGCTAAGGGGAATGACGGCATTGAAAATGATAAGAAAATGCCGTTGTCTTTCATCAACAATGGTCGCCCGCCCAAACAACAATATGAGCGAGTGATAAGTCTCTTGAAAGAAGAGCCTCTGGGCGAGAGACAATTGATAATGAAGACAGACATCAAACAAACGCCCATGAGGGTAATCCTTGCTGATTTGCAAGAACAAAAGATAATAAAACAGGTTCAATATGACAGCAAATCAAAGAGGTGGGAATATCAATACGGAGCACCACAACTCGACACGAGAGCCTTTGAACAACTGAGGCAAGCCAAGTTGAGAGACTTCGACAGCATGATGGATTATGTGTACACCACGGAACCTCGCATGAAATTTCTGTGCGATTTCCTTGGCGACGACTTTCATCCTAATCTTCACAATTGTGACAACACAGGCCTCGCCAAATGGCGAGTCCCTGATGACATGGAATTGCAAAACAAGTTGCAAGATTTCTTCAACAATCTGTTCCCAGAACTTGATGTCGAAACAAAAAGTAGTAATCTGGTGAATGGTGTCGCAGCATCCTTTTATGGCATCACAGCTGTCGGCAATGCCATACACAGAAGCAAATATGAGAACGGGGGCGATTTTCCCGATTTCTTGTTAAAGCTCACACTCAAAGCATTTAGAAAAAAGTTTGGAAGAATGCATTTTGATTGTGTCGCCTATGTGCCCCCAACTCGTTCGGGAAACCTTGTTAGGAATTTTGCTACTAAAGTTGCCCAAAGCCTCAGGATTCCCATTTCTCATGACATCATCAAGGTGCGTCAAACAGATGAACAAAAAAGCTTTGAAACGACCTACAACAAGCGAGATAATGTTAAAGATGCTTTTGCCGTTCAACGTCAAGGTGCATTTAGCGGGAAACAAGTCCTGCTCATTGATGATATTTTTGACAGCGGCGCTACTATCAAAGAGATTGGCAAATTGTTAACCAAGGATGGCGCAACGCTCATTGCACCACTAGTGATAGCAAGAACAATAGGAGGAGACAAGATATGAACAACAACGAATTAACATATTGGGTGGCATTATCACACACCAATGGCACATCTGTTGGACTGACGACAGTAAAGAAAAACAACATTATAGTGGCAGCCTACAAGAAAAAGATGTCATTGATGGAGTTTTTTAACTTGAGTGATGACGCATGGCGAAAGGAATTTGATTTAAATGCCGAGCAATGCGAACTGTTAGCAAACACCAAGCAGGAATTGCCCAACTATGCATTTATCACCGAAGACTTGATTAATCAAGGCTACCGCATCATTCCCAGCACATCGAGAGAGTATTCGCAGACGCTAAATCACAACCTCAAGCACAAATCACCCAATGTGCTTTATGCCAAAGGCAATCTTGAGCTCATGTCCCAAGAAAGCGTGGCCATCGTTGGCTCACGCAACACTTCCGAAACATCTCTGAAATTTACCGACACAATGGCGAGAAGATGTGCTTCGGAGCAAAAAGTGGTGGTTAGTGGGTATGCCAAGGGTGTTGACCAGCAGGCACTCTTGTCGGCACTGGATGCAGGAGGCAAAAGCATAATCGTCTTGCCACAAGGGATAATGACCTTTGCGTCAGGCTTCAAGCGATTGTATAAGCCCATTGTTGAAGGCAGATTGCTGGTGGTTAGCGAATTTGTACCCAAGGCTCCATGGAGCGTGGGACTTGCAATGGCACGTAATTCTACAATCTATGGCATGGCACAGCAGATCATTGTTGCCGAAACAGACAGCAAGGGTGGAACCTGGTCGGGCGCAACCGAATGGCTCAAAAAACACAATACCTTGTATGTGCGTCGCAAAAACGATAACGAGCATAATGCTAACGATAAACTTGAAGAACTGGGTGCCATTCCACTGGATATGGACGGCAATCGTTTAGAAACTATCAAGCAGCCACAGGAACAGACAATACCCTTTTCTGATTACTGATTGACAAGCATATTCTAACCATAAGCGCATCGCTGAACCCGCTCGATTGCCTCGTAGTTTCCTGTCGTGTCAACAGCTAAAACGCACACCAGCAATAAGAAAAAAAGTGAAGCCCATATAAAGCTTCACTTTTATAAAATCCAGCAAAATTGCGGAGTGACCGAGATTCGAACTCGGGAACCGCTTGTGACGGTTACACGCTTTCCAGGCGTGCCTCTTCAGCCACTCGAGCACCACTCCATGAACTAAAAAGCGGTGCAAAGGTACAACAAAAAACTGGAATGCATGCAATGATGTTGCAAAAAAATGCCCAGACATCGTGATGCTGGGCACATTTTGTTGTTTTTTGTCTCACTCGGGATAGAACTCGTGTTTGGCAGCCGCCAGAGTGTTCTTCATGAGTGAACAGATGGTCATGGGACCAACGCCACCAGGAACGGGTGTTATGTGGCTGCACAATGGCGCAACGTTGTCAAAGTCAACATCTCCACTCAATCGATAACCATTGGGCCGCGTCTCATCGGTGATGCGAGTAGTGCCCACGTCGATGATTACCGCACCTTGCTTGACCATGTCGGCAGTGACAAAGCCAGGCCGTCCCACAGCAGCAATGATAATGTCCGCCTCGCGACACTCTTGCTTGAGAGTCGTGGAGTGGCTGTGGCACACAGTGACCGTTGCGTCACCATAGTGTTTCTGCAACATGAGCTGCACCATGGGTTTTCCCACGATGTTGGACCGTCCCAGCACCACACATTTCTTGCCTGATGTTGCAATGCCATAGCGTTGCAGCAATGTGATAATGCCCAGTGGAGTGGCCGAGATGAAGCAAGGCAACCCGATGGCCATGCGTCCCACGTTCATGGGATGCACACCATCAACATCCTTGCGGCAGTCGATGCGTTCAATCACTGTCTGTTCGTTGATGTGCTTGGGCAACGGCAATTGTACGATGAACCCATCCACATCCTTGTCGTTGTTGAGCTGGTCAATGCGTTGCAGCAACTCGTCTTGAGAAACGTCACTATCGAGCCTGATGAGTGAAGACTTGAAACCGCATTGTTCACAGGCAATGACCTTGTTCTTAACATAGGTTTCAGAACCGCCATCATGTCCCACCAGCACAGCGGCGAGGTGTGGGCGTTTCATTCCTGCATTAATCATAGCCTCGACCTCGGCCTTGATTTCGGCCTTGATTGTCGCAGCTGTTGCTTTTCCGTCTATCAGTGTCATTATTGATGATTATTGTAAAGTTTGTGTAGTTTAAAGAGTGATTAAAAATCGAGCAGACGCAGGTGCTTGCGGGCATACTTGATGGTACAACTGGTGAAATGCCACCACTCATTGCTGAGCGGTTCAAAGCCTTGTTGCTTGAGCACGCGCCTCAACAATTCCCTGTTTTGACGCGCTTGCTCGGTGATGCGTCCACTGCGCACCAGCGCTTTTTCGTTAGTGATGTGAGCCGCTGTCGTGAAGTTGTCAAATGGTGTGCCCATATCCACAGGTTTGCCCTGATAGGTTAAACTGATGTCCACTGCGATGCCAAAGTTGTGCGCACCACCCTTGTGAGGCTTGGCCACATAGTCTTCTTGGGGTGTGCCCTCAACGATGTTCCACATCGTGCGTTGCACACTCTGAGGCCTTGCTGCATCATAAATAATGAAGCTATAGGCAGGGTCAATCTTCTGTAACTCGTGCAATGCTGCAATCAGCATCTGGGCAGTTTTTTCTGTCAGATAGGCCTTGCGTAGGCCACAATACATGTCCTTGCCCACAAAGTTGTCGGTGGTGGCATACTTGAGGTCCACTGTGATGGTGGTGTCAAGAGTGGCGATATCCACCAGACCATATTCACGCATCTTAGCATCAAAATCCACCGTTTGTTGTTGCTGCAAGGTCGCATCAACTTGTTCGGTTGGCTCAGGGGCACTGATACTCATGCTGTCATTAGTTGCGGAAGACGGTTGATTTGCACTTGTTGAAGTGCTGCCAGCACATCCTGCAAGGTGGGTTGCGCACAACAATAGTGCGAAACAAGAATATTTCAAAATCGACATAGCTATTAGGTTATAACAGTTGTTTGTTAATCAAAGATGCCCTCAACGGCCTCCTCGTTACCGCCGCCACCGCCTTCGGCAGCTGCTTCACCACCGCCGCCGCCACCGCTGCGCCGATGTCCTGAATGTCCCTCATCACCACCGCCATAGGCTGACAGCTCGTCACCACAGACGTTGAAATTCTTGGGGAAATCAAATTTGGTGCTCTGCTTGTAGGGCAGGTTGCCATCGTCATAAATCCACTTCATGTAATATCCCAAGATGGGCAAAGCTTGTTCAGAGCCTTGCTTGCTGGCAAAATGGATGTAGCGTTCCTCGCCACCAACCCACACACCAGTGACAAGTTCGGGGGTAAATCCCATGAACCAACCATCGCTGTTGTTGTTGGTGGTGCCTGTCTTGCCACCAATTTCGGCCTTGATATTAAACTGATAGCGCAAACGTGCGCCAGTACCTGAGTCAACGACGTTAAGCAACATGGACAACATCTTGAGGTATGTCTCCTCATCCATGATTTCGGTCTGCTGAGAGGTGAACTCAGCCAACAAGTTGCCACGGTTGTCTGTGATGCGTGACACATAGATGGGTTCCACACGCATACCACCGTTAGCAAATGCTGAATAGGCAGCGACCATTTCACGCAAACTGATTTCACACGAGCCCAGGCTCAATGCAGGCGTGGGGTCAAGATAGCTGGTGATGCCAAACGAATGCATCCACTTGGCCAGCGCATCTGGAGTCATGGTGTAGTAGCCATTGCGCTCAATCCAGTTCTCGCGATGTCCGCTCATGAATCCTGCCGAAATCCAGTTGTTAGAGTAGGTGAGAGCGTTGCGCAACGTCATCATTTGTCCATGACCACTTGAGCGCGGGTTCCACAGCTTGCCGTGCCAGATGATGTTGGGGGCACCAGCAGGACGTGTCGAACACGGGGTGAGGCCACCATACTGTATTGCTTGTGAATAAACAAACGGCTTGACGGTTGAACCAATCTGACGCTTGCCGGTCGATACCATATCATACTTGAAGAACCTGAAGTCAGGACCACCGACATAGGCCTTGACGTGACCAGTGGTCGGGTCCATCGACATGATGGCGCAACGCAGGTAAGACTTGGTGTAGAGCAACGAGTCCAGTGGAGTCATCTCGGCATCAAACTCGCCGTCATAGCTGAACAGATGCACAGTGGTTTTCTCGTTGAAATTCTTCATAATCTCATCATCGGTCTTGCCTGCATTCTTGAGCACACGATAACGCTCGGAGTGACGAATGGCGGCATTAATCAGAGCCTGCTTGCCTGCCGACGACAACTCTGAATGATTGTTGGTGTAGGGGTTCTTGGTGCCACCACGCTCACGCTGGAATGCTGGTTGCAAGGTCTTGCTCATGTGGCGAATCACCGCTTTTTCGGCATAATCCTGCATGCGAGAATCAATAGTGGTGTAAATCTTGAGACCGTCACTGTAGATGTCATAGTGGGAGCCATCGGGCTTCTTGTTCTTGTTGCACCAACCAAACAAGGGATTTACCTCCCAAGCTATCGAATCATCGACAAACGCCTGCTGGTTCCATGACGGATAATCCTTGCGATTGGGTTTCTTGGCCATGAGCACGCGACGCAATTCCTCGCGGAAGTAGGGTGCTAGACCATCATTGTGGTCCACCTTGTGATAATTGAGCACTAGTGGCAGTTGCTTGAGTTCCTCGGCTTTAGCAGCATCCAGACAGCCAGCCTTGACCATCTGGTCAAACACCACATTGCGGCGCAAGCGAGTGCGCTCGGTGTATCTCAACGGATTGTAGAAAGAGGGGTTCTTGCACATTCCCACCAGCGTGGCGGCTTCCTGAATGTTGAGCGTGCTGGGGTCCTTGCCAAAATAGACCATCGCCGCCGACTTGATGCCCACAGCATTGTTGAGGAAGTCAAACTGGTTGAAGTACATCTTGATAATCTCGTCCTTGGTGTAATAGCGCTCCAACTTGACAGCAATTACCCACTCGATGGGCTTCTTGAGCGCACGGTCCAACAGGTTGTGCGATTCTGGCGAGTAGAGCTGCTTGGCCAGCTGTTGAGTAATGGTACTACCACCACCGGCACTCTTCTGTCCCATGATGATGCGCTTGATCACAGCACGTCCCAGAGCCCTGGCGTCAATACCCGAGTGCTCGTCAAAGCGCACATCCTCGGTGGCGATGAGTGCCTCGGTGAGATAGGGTGACATCTGGTCAAAATCCACATAGACGCGGTTGCCCTTGCTGCGATAATAGCGTCCCATGTCCACACCATCGGCACTGTAGATTGACGAGGCGAACTTGTCGGTAGGGTTCTTGAGTTGCTCCACTGGTGGCATGTATCCAATCACGCCATTGTAGATGAGCACAAAAAGCAAAACCATCAATGCTACAAAAATGGCGAAACCTGTCCACATCTTGTGCACGATGTTGCGTTTTTTCTTTTTCTTTCCCGTTGTTTGACTACTCATGTATGTTTCTTTTTATTATGTTCATTATCTGAAATATACGGAGGCAATTGGCACCAATCCGCACTTATCAAACTGCAAACTTACACAAAATTTTCCAATTTTACCCTAGTTTCACAAAAAATGCCGCACAACTTTTGTCATGCGGCACTGTGTTCACACATGGGGTTTAGCTCTTGTTCAGAGTGGTTTTTTCAAGAAAATAGGCTTGAGCCTTGATGAGGTTGCGGGCTTGCAACACCATGAGTTTGGTTTCATTGAGCAGCGACAAGAACAACAGCGAAGCACGCGAACTGCCACTGTCATTGCCTTGCAGCCGCTTGATTTCTTGCTTGATGGTCATGGCGACCTCGTCAAACAGATTGTCGCGCATGCTCATCACGTCATCCAGATGGGTGAAATCGTCATCGGTGAGCATTTGCTGAATGCGTCCAAACACCTTGTCAACCAGGTCGTTGATGTGCTTGAGCGCATGGATTTGTTCACCACTCAATCCACGGTGATTGTTGTTGATGTGCTCCAGGGCCGGGTGTGTGCAATGCAGCAGAGCCTTGGTGACCTCGCACAAGTAGTCGGTCACCTGCACATAGTAGTGACCTGTCTCGATGCCTTGCCGTTGCAGCACCTTGAGTGTGGCAACAATGTTATCCTTGCGCTCCTGGGCCTGTTGATACATCTGTTCGCTTGTCTTGACGTTTTCCTTGAGCACCGCACGGTTCTCACTGTACAACGCTACCAGCGTGTGATTGTAAACTTGAGAAACTTGCTGCACGGTATCAATCACTGTGCTTGTGCAACGATGCATCACTTCCTGAGGCGTCTCATCACCACTGACAATGTTGAGCGAATCCTCATCGACGTTTTCGGTTGACTTGCTGCCAAAGAAACGGCTGCACAGCATTGCGCCAGCAACCACAATGAGAAAAGCCAAAGCATATCCACCTCCCCATTGCAACAGTGAAGACACGCCCAGTGCTGCCGTGAATGCAACCAGTGCAGTTACAAACCACCCCATGATGACCACCATCACACCCGTGATGCGATAGACAGCACTTTCACGTCCCCACGCCCTGTCGGCAAGCGATGAGCCCATCGAGACCATAAACACAACATAGGTGGTTGACAGTGGCAACTTGAACGATGTGCCGATGCAGATGAGAATCGCGGCGCAAGCGAGGTTGACGACAGCACGTATCTGGTCATAATTGCTGCCTTCACGCTCCTCACGGCTCAGTGGAACAAAGCGACGGTTGATGCTGTCTTGCCACGACAGTGGCAACAGGCGGCGATAACGGTTGCTCAATGACAAGGACGAGCGCACCAATGCCCGCGACACTGCCGACGACGAGAAACGCTCGGCCTCGTCGTGTTGTGAAGCCAGCGTGAGCTCGGTCTGTGACACACGCATGGCATCTCGTGAGAAAAATAGCGTGATGACCATGACCACACCAGCTGCAATCAAGAACCATATTGTGGCTGGCTGTGCATGGGCCAAATCCCCCATGAGCATTGTGGTGTCACCACTATCCAGAGCCAGCTGATAGGCATCCAGGCCAGCCAGTGGCACACCCACAAAGTTGACCAAGTCGTTGCCCGCAAACGCCAATGCCAGTGCAAATGTCCCGCTCAATATCGTGATTTTGAGAATATTCACATTGACTTGTTGTAGCAGTCGCAAAACAATAGCTGCCAGCATCCATGTTCCAACCAAAATCAATAGGGTGTGTTGTTCAATGTAAGCATTGATATCATCGGTAATCAATCCTGAGCTCTTGAGTCCCTTGATAATAGCGAAATAGAGAATGCCAACAATGGCAACACCACACCACAAGGCCCCATAGCGTTTGAAAAGTGGTTTGTAACGGAATGTGAACAGCAAACGCGAAATCCACATCACAGTCATACCCACAACAAACGAGAGTGCTACCGACACCAGAATGGCCGAAATCATGGTTAGCGCTTTACCGCCGTTCACCATTGTTTCAATCGACCCCACACCTGCGCCACTGGCATATATCTTGAAAAGTGACACCGCCACAGCTGCCCCCAGCAGCTCAAATATCATCGACACTGTGGTTGATGTGGGCAACCCCAGACGATTGAACGTGTTGAGCAGTACCACGTCGGTAAGCATCACGGCGGCATACAGAAGCATGATTTCCCTGAAAGTGAATTGTGAGGGATACATGACCCCCGTGCGTGCGACTTCCATCATTCCGTGGGATGTTACCACCCCCACCATGATACCACATGCCGCGACGGTGAGAATGGTGCGCACAGGGGCAACACGTGAGCCCAACGCCGAGTTCAAGAAGTTGATAGCATCATTGCTCACTCCCACCATCAGGTCCACGACGGCGAGGATGCCCAACAAGATAATAATGACAATATAAATCGGTTCCATAATTGTCTGATGAGTTGTTTTTTAGAGCGAATATCCCCCCAAGAAAGCCGTTGTTACAGCTTTCGCTATTGATTGATATGTTATCTGATTACTAGGCCTTTATACTTTTAGTGAAAAGGTGAATTTTAGACCACCCCCCAAACGACTTTCCACATTGATGTCCCCACCATGAAACAGGACTGCATTCTTGACAATCGACAGTCCCAGGCCAGTGCCACCCATCGACCGAGACCTGCCCACGTCCACACGATAGAAACGTTCAAACAAGCGAGGCAAATGTTCGGCGGCAACCCCCACGCCATTGTCTTCAAACGTGATTTCAACCTCATCAAGTGTCTTGTCGGCTAGTGTGACCCACACGTCACGCCCATTGCTGTAGTTGAAAGAGTTAGTCATCAAGTTGCGAAATATAGCTTCCAACAACTGACGGTTACCACTGATGGTGAGCGTTTCACCCAGATTGATGTGAATGCGCATTTGTTGCTCGGGCGGGAAAATTGCCATGTCCTCGGCGATGTGATTCACCAGTGGCACCAGGTCAACAGGCTCGCGTTGTATCTGCTCGGGGGCATCACTGATGCGCGTAATGACAGACAAGTCCTCAAGCAAGGCGCACAACCGCTGTGAATTGTCATAGCTCTTGCCGATGAGCTGCTGGCGCATGTCATCGGTGAGCTCATTGCCGTGGTTCACCAGTGTCTCGAGGGCACCTTGAATCACATGCACAGGTGTCTTGAGCTCATGGCTGATGTTGTTGGTGAGCTGATGCTTGATGCGGTTTTTCTCCTGTTGCTCGTGGATGACCTCACGCAAGTTGCGGTCACGCTCGGCGGCGGTTTGCTGCTGAATTTGATACAAGTTCACGATGTGGCCCGAAATTTCACCCAACTCATCATCGGGGAAGTTGTGCACATCAATGTCACTGATGTCGCCAAACTCAGCCTTATTGGCAAAGTCTCTTAACCGCTTGACAGTGCGGCTGATGCTGTGTGATGCGAGCCAAGCAAGGACCGTCATGAGCAGAGCCATCACGATAATAAAATAGCTATTAGCCTTGTCGGCGCTGAGCATCTGTGAAAGCGTGTGATTGTAGGGCAGGGCCGAGCGGACCACCGTGCTATCACCCCTTGTCGCCGAGTAAAAGTATTCACGGTCATCGGTCGAGGAAACACGGCGCACAGTAGTGCCATGGCCAGTGGCAATGGCATCGGTGAACTCCTTGCGTCCACTGTGGTTTTCATTAACACTGGCGCTGTTGCTGTCATAGAGCACTTGTCCGTCAAGCCCAATCACCGACACGCGCAGCGAGTCGCCAGGGTCAAGCCGTGACAGGAATTGTGACGAAATGTCACCTCCTGATGACAAGTGCTGGAGCACCGCAGCATTGACTTGTTGCAGGCGCGTGTCCAGCATCTGAACCTTGAATTCACGTTCACGCGCATACTGCATGGTGAAAAACGCCGCTGTGAGCACCCAGGTGAACAGCACGATGAGCAGGAACAATCGTGCCTGAAAACTAAACATCGGTTTTGAATCCATAGCCATATCCGTGTTGAGTAATAATGTATTTTCCGCAATCGCCCAGCTTCTTGCGCAGCCGGTTGATAGTCACGTCAACAGTGCGGTCAATCACATACACATCGTGTTTCCACACCGCTGTCAGCAACTCATCCCGCGAGAACACGTGGTCGCGATTTTGCATCAAGTGCACCAGCATGTCAAACTCCTTGCGCGTGAGCTGGACAGGCTCGTCATGCACTGTGCATGTGCGTGACGCCAGATTAACTTTCAAACTTTGATAACTGAGCAGGGTTGCGTTGTTGAGAATAGCGTTGTTGGCACGGCGCAGCACACTCGACACGCGAGCCTGCAACTCTTTCATCGAGAAGGGTTTCTTGATATAGTCATCGGCTCCAGTTCCAAAGCCAGTGAGCACATCGTCCTCACTGTCGCGTGCCGTGCAAAAGATGATGGGAATGTTGCGGCACTCGTCGCGTTGCCGCACTTGCCGTGCCAGTTCATAGCCGTCGATGTCGTCCATCATCACATCGAGCAGCAACAAGTCATATTGCTCTAGCGGCATCTTGAGAGCCTGCATGGCACAGCTGGCAGTGTCCACGTGATAGCCAGCCAATTCGAGATTGACCTTGAGCACATAACAGATTGACTCCTCGTCGTCAACCACCAGGATGTGGGCTGTTGGGTTCATTGTTGTGTGATGTTTGTTGATTAAAAATCTCGCTGCAAAATTACGTCATCAAGCCAAAACAATGATAACAAAACTGTAACATTTTAGAAGAAACGGTCAATCTTGACAGCAATAGTGACAAAATGTCGCATGGCACAAGGTTGGCACAATGTGTGCAATTATGCACAACGGTTATTCAAATGAAAACAACCAAAAATTAACAAACATATAACTTAAAAAAATTATTGAAACTATGATTATCAAACCTTTAAGCGACCGCGTGCTGGTTGAGCCAGCCAAGGCAGAAGAAGTTGTCGGCGGTATCATCATCCCCGACAGTGCTAAGGAAAAACCCCTCAAGGGTATCGTTAGAGCAGCCGGCAACGGCACCAAGGACGAGGAAATGGTGGTAAAGCCTGGTGACACTGTGCTGTATGGCAAGTATGCCGGCAACGAGATTGAAGTGGATGGCGAGAAGCTGTTGATGATGCGTCAAAACGACATCCTGGCCATCGTTGAGGAGTAATGAGAAAATCATAACAATAAAAACAAACAATCACTGAAAGGAGAAATATAATACTATGGCTAAGTTAATTAAATTTGATATCAAGGCTCGAGAGGAGCTCAAGAAAGGTGTTGACCAGCTGAGCGACGCCGTTAAGGTCACCCTGGGTCCCAAGGGACGCAATGTGATTCTAGACAAGAAGTATGGTGCACCGCACATTACCAAGGACGGTGTGACTGTTGCCCGTGAGGTGGAACTGGAAGACGAGTTCCAGAACATTGGCGCACAGCTTGTCAAGGAAGTTGCCAGCAAGACCAACGATGACGCTGGTGATGGCACCACCACAGCTACCGTTCTGGCCCAGGCCATTATCACCGAGGGTCTGAAGAATGTGGCAGCCGGTGCAAACCCCATGGACGTGAAACGTGGTATTGACAAGGCGGTGAAGGTCGTTGTTGACGGCATCAAGGAGCAGTCCCAAGAAGTGGGCGATGACTTTGGCAAAATCGAGAACGTGGCTCGCATCAGTGCAAACAATGACGAGAAGATTGGCGAACTCATCGCCGAGGCCATGAAGAAGGTCAACAAGGACGGTGTTATCACCGTTGAGGAGGCCAAGGGCACCGACACCCGCGTTGAGGTTGTCGAGGGTATGCAGTTTGACCGTGGATACATTTCACCTTACTTTGTCACTAATGCTGACAAAATGGCGTGTGAAATGGAACGTCCTTATATCTTGATTTTTGACAAGAAGATTTCGGGCCTCAAGGACATCCTGCCGCTGCTGCAAGGCGCATTGCAGGAGCATCGTCCCATGCTCATCATTGCCGAGGATGTTGATGGTGAGGCATTGGCATCACTGGTTGTGAACCGCCTGCGTGGCTCGCTGGAAGTGTGCGCTGTCAAGGCTCCGGGCTTTGGCGACCGTCGCAAGGAAATGTTGCAGGACATCGCCATCCTGACTGGTGGCACCGTCATCAGCGAGGAGACTGGTCTGACGCTTGAGAAGGCCACCTTGGACATGCTGGGCACTGCCGAGAAGGTCACTGTGGACAAGGAGAACACCACCATCGTCAATGGCGCTGGCCTCAAGGACCGCATTGCCGACCGTGTCGCTCAAATCCGCGTGCAGATTGAGAACACCAAGTCCACCTATGACAAGGAGAAACTGCAAGAGCGTCTTGCCAAGTTGTCGGGCGGTGTTGCTGTGCTGTACATCGGTGCTCCCAGTGAGGTTGAGATGAAGGAAAAGAAGGACCGTGTGGATGATGCCCTGAGCGCTACACGCGCCGCTGTTGCCGAAGGCATCGTGCCTGGTGGCGGTACCGCCTACATCCGTTGCTTGTCGGCACTGGAAGGCATGAAAGGAGACAACGACGATGAGACCACTGGTATCCACATCATCAAGCGTGCTATTGAGGAGCCGTTGCGTCAGATTGTTGCTAACGCAGGTCTGGAAGGTGCCGTTGTGGTCAACAAGGTTAAGGAAGGTAAGGGTGACTATGGCTACAATGCCCGCACCGAGAAATTTGAGAACCTGTTTGAGACGGGTGTGATTGACCCTGCCAAGGTTACCCGCATCGCACTTGAAAACGCAGCCTCAATCGCTGGCATGTTCCTCACAACCGAGTGTGTCATTGCCGAGAAGAAGGAAGAGGCTCCCGCACCCGCTGGCGCTCCTGGCATGGGTGGCGGCATGGGCGGCATGATGTAATCAACACATCCCCATCAATTAAGACACATATTTCTGCCAGAAGGCGACAAGAAACGCCTTCTGGCAGTTTTTTTGCCTCTATATGACCTGTAAAACTTGATTTTTTCAAAAAAAACAGTCAAAAAACATTTTTTTAGTCAATTTTTGCTTACCTTTGTGAAGTGAGTAGTATAAAAGAGTAGAAAAACCAATCTAAAGAATTAAAAAAAGAAAAGTCATGAAATTAACCATTGGTAGAGACCAATCATCACAGAGGTTGCGCATCACTCCCGAGGGTGGTGCAGCAAAGATTTTTGGCAATCCTGGCAGTGTGCCCATGACAGTGAGCCGCGAACACTGCCTCCTGGAATTGAACAGTGATGACACCTATACCGTCACCAATATCAAGCTGCAAAACATCACGTCGGTCAACGGGCTGGCGGTGCAGAGCAAGCAAGTCACTCCCAACGATGTAATCACCCTGGGCAGTGACAACTATCGCCTGGACTGGCAATATGTCAAGTCCATGTTTCCTGCTGTGGCGGATATCAGGCCACTGGAGAAGGTGTGGAATGAATACAAAAGTAGGATTGACAAATTGAATAGAGAACGCGAACGGTTTATTGTAATTAGGACTTCTACCGCTGGATTGATGGCTCTGTCGGGTCTATTGGGCATCTTACTGGGACGTCAAAACACCATTGCTATTATTCCAGCTGCGTTGGTCTTTATTTGTTCATTGATCTTCTTTATCAAGGCGTGGAGAGACGTTGATAAACGACCAAAATTGATTGCGCAAGCAGAGAACAAATTTCAAGAGCAATATGTATGCCCTCATTGCAAGCGATTGTTGGACAATTATAGCTATAAAAAGCTATCGAGGAATTATGATGCGTGTCCTTTCTGCAAGGCCAAATTCATCAAATGACAATTCACTTATTAACCACATAGAATATTTATAAAACAGAAATCTTATGGATACAACAATTCAATGGCAGGGCATGAATCCTCCACCAGTCCCCGAAGCCACGTCTGGCAAGAACTCACTGTGGAAAGCCGTTACGTTGGGAGGTGTTCCTGGCGTGCTGATGGGTGCAGGCACACTTCACGCTTTAAACAAGGTGCATGGTAATCAAGACGACGAGGTCGCATCTAGTGATGTAGCCGCAACCAACGGCGAGGACGGCTTGCAAGTGGCTACCGTGGACTCGGATGCCAACTTTGCCGAAGCTTTTGCTGCGGCACGCGCCGAGGTGGGTCCTGGTGGCGTGTTCCACTGGCATGGTGGCATCTATAACACTTACACCATGCAAGAGTGGAATGCGATGACCGATGAGCAGAAGCATGATTTTGCCCTGCAAGTGAAACCCGAAGTGCAAGCGGGTGAGATTAACACCGACTACATTACCCAGGCTACTCCCACGGTGACAGTTCATCACGACCCAGCGTTGTCTCGCCCCGTGGCCAGCACCAACCACCCCGCTGATGCCCCCACCGAGGATAACAAGCCGTTGGGCGTTGTCATTGAGCAAGATGGCCACACCATCCAGTATTATGGCGAGGAGTGTGTTATCATGCAAGGGCAGCCTGTCGATATTGTGCATGCTCGCATCGACGGCCAGGAAGTGGCACTGGTTGACCTGGACGGTGACGGCACGGCAGACTTGGCCATGAGTGACTTGAATGGCAATGGAGAGATGGACTATGGCGAAGTGTATGACTTCCGCACTGGCGAGGTGATTGACTTGAGTGATGACGTTCATTACACCAGCGCTGGTCCTGATGAGGCGGGTGGTGTTGTCATCGCTGGTGAACATTTTGACGGCCCTGAGACGGTTGACACGCCCGCTGGCGAGATAGACGTTTACACGGCCAACATCGATGGGCAACCCGTTGAAGCCTTGGATATAGACAGGGACGGAGTGCCTGATGTCGCCATAGCCGACGTGAATGGTAATGGAGCGCTTGACCCAGGCGAAGCCATCGACCTGCACAGCGGTGAACCCATTATCACCGATGACATGATGGCACAAGGCGAGGACCTGGCTCCCGACATGCCCGATTATACCGAGGGTAACGACTTGCTCAACGCCACCTATGGCTTCTCGGATGAGGAGCTGGGCATCAGCGTTGATGATGGCTATGGCATTTAACCATTGGTGCACCGTGAGACGTTTGGCAACTATAATAACGGCAATGGTCATGGCATGCTGCATGATGCTGCATGCCCCGACCCACCTCGTGGCGGGGGGGGTTAAAGATTTTCCCTGCTCCCGCACCGCCCTCCGCCCGTGTGTCA
>Ga0181612_141967_pt1 | contig 41537 bp, 38 predicted proteins | sample HoacroProtozoa21_FD_119630 | JGI IMG/M metagenome (GOLD analysis project Ga0181612, IMG submission 119630) | Hoatzin crop microbial communities from Cojedes, Venezuel. Combined Assembly of Gp0051906, Gp0051904, Gp0051908
TCAGCTGCTGCGGGTCGTCCACGATGACCTTGCTGCACAGCCACCTGGCGCGCGACAGGATATCCTCACGCTCCTCTTGCCATGTGCTGGTGGTGTTGATGGGCAGCTTCTTGCCTTGGCGCATGACCAGGCTGGCGCCAACCGATGCCAGCCACTTGCTCCCCGCTATCACCTCGCGCGGTGTGGGCAACAGGATTTTGCGTTTCTTGCTCATATCGTCTTCATTACTTGTGCAGCCTGCTCCTGAAGCGGCGCAACGTGACAATGCTCCACACATGCATCAGCACGCCCGAGATGGAACGCTTCTTCTTGGCGCTCGCTTCATATTTCTTGATTTGCCACGGTTTCAAGGGCTTAGCTACCTCCCATTCGTGAGCTATCCACTCCTTGACCTGGGTCATATTCTCAACGCTGTCGGTGGCCGAGGACAGCAGCACAGCCGCCTCGGTGTTGCGCGTGAAGGCGGCGTAGGTGAAGTTGACGCTGCCCACCAGCAGCTCCCAATTGCCCTCATCGTCCTCAAACAGGAACACCTTGGGGTGAAACGTGCCACTGCCCGCCATCGTGTAGTGGATGGCGTCCTCGTCCTGAAACTTCTTGATAAAGGCGGGCGACGTGTGGCTAAATGTCAAGCCAAACACAATCTGGTCGATCTTGGACCGATTGCGATGCAACGTGTTCACAGCCCTGAACCCCATGCCAGCCCATGCCACCGCCCAATAGTAGTGGTTGTACTGCTCGCACAGGCGGTCAAACTCGTCCTGGAACTCCCCCCGCGGAATGATTACTCGTGCCATTACATATGCATTTTTAATATTTTATCGAATACAACCATTTGAGTGCCTTATAACAAGGAATTATAATAATAACACCTACAATAATTCTAACAAGTGGCTTGAGTGGAAAAATGGGCGATCCGAAAAGAAGAAAGTCACATGCAACCAAGATTAAAAAACATAGACAGAATATCAAGCCCCAAATAACTATCCGCATAGCAGGAGTATACATTTCGCAACCCTCGAAAGCGTTTTTAGCCACTCTTGTACTCAGTGGGATGTTCATCTTTTTCAGGTTAACGCAGTCTTTAAAAGCATAATTACCAATCTTTTTTATAGAGCGGGGCAAGACGACCGACTCACACTTTTTACATTTCTCAAAAGCTCGATCCGCTATTATTTCAGTTCCATCTTGTACGGTATAATTGATGAGTTGTGGAGGCACCTTGACCAGTGTTTTTCCATGATTGATATAGCGACAACCCTGTGCATCGGCAACACCAACTTCGCACTGGTGCGGTAACATGGTCTGGTCTAAATTATCGCAGCCATAGAATGCACTATCAGCCACATTTGCTCCCTGGGGAATGTTGATTTCATGTAATGCGCGGCATCCATCGAAGGCGCTCATGCCAATATACTTTACTGAATCAGGCAAATAGATTGACTCGTAAGTGACACGTCCCTCGAAGGCTCTATCACATATCACTTCAAGTCCTTCGGGTGCAACATATTCTTTTAAGCGTCCTGGTGCTTTGAACAGTCGCTTCCTGTCATGACTGTAGCGAAATCCGTTTTCGTCCTCAAACGCATTGCGAAGTTCTGTCTTATAATATTCGGTTGGTCCTAATTTTCTTGCCATCTTGTAAGTATTAAATTGTTAAAAACGGTCGTATCCAAGTATAACTCAAGGAGGGGCAATGAGCATAATATCCTAACAATTAATCATCATCGCTACTTATCGCACGCATGCATCCTTCTATTAGCGCTGCAATGGCTAATCCATCCAACACAGCAAGACTAATAATTCCTCCCGGTGGACAAAGTAATGCAATCAAAACTGCAGCGAAGCATAGGCGTTGAATGCGCCTCGCCCACAATGTGGAAGAACCTGACTTTTCTTTTTTGAGTGCAAGGCACATCCATGCAATATCAACTGGTAGGGCAAGCCATTTCCACACCATGCCATAAACGATAGCATGAGTAAGGAGCAGGACTGCAAAAACAATTCCCACATAGGCGTCTCTCAAGGCATTTCCTTCGCATAACGTCAACCAGTATAATGTATTTATCGTGATAAACACCAGCAGAGGCCCAATAAATGCTAAGAATTTGTCCACGGTGCTGGAAACAGAACTTTCTCCAGGTCCGTATGTAATAGCCTTGATGAAATTCTCGGTTGATAGCAAGCCAGCTGCCTGAAGTCCAGCGAAAACCAATGCAACCAACACCACAACCAGGCATAACCATTGAATACACTTCACCCAAGTTGTAGAGGAGCCTGACAGGTCTCCCTTGAGAGCCAGACACATCCAGGCAATATTAACTGCCAGAGCAAGCCAGCTCCACACCGCGCCGTAGGCGATGGCATGAGCAACCAGCAGGATGGTAAAAACACCTCCCAGCACCAGGTGTCTCACGATCTTACGCCTGTTGCGTGCAGCCACTCGCCTATGCCCTTTAACAAAGTGGTTCAATCTTGATTTGAACGATTTTTTCTTTCTGCGACGTGCCATGAGGTTATTTTCCAAATATTTTTTGCATCAAGGATTCCTCCATTTCGATGGTTATCTGCTTTTGAGCGGTGTAGGGGCCATTATGTGCAATTAACGTGACGTTGCATCGGCTGTATTTGATTTCAAACCAGCGGCTTCCCTTGGGGGGATGCTCTTCGGTCTTACTGCTCTTGCCAAACTTGAGTTCAACCTTTTGGGCATTGGTGGTATCCCATTCCAGCAAGATTTTTTTGTACTTGTGACGGTCTGCGTTAGCTGGATACCTAAAATATTTAATCACTGGCTGTGGGTTTTCTTGCGACTTGACGGTGAGCACTTTCTCGGTCGTCCGCGTGCCATTTGATGCCTTGAGCACCACTTGCTTTTCGGCAGTTGTTATTTGCAACGTTTCGCTGCCATTCAATGGCACATCGCGGCCATCCAGTGTCACCCTGTCGGTGTTGCTGGTTTCCCATGTGAAATCAATGTTACCCCCCTGCTTGCACAAGTCGGTCGAACACTCAAATTTGTCAATTGATGGCAGTTGCAGTGCAACGATGCTCAGGCTCTTCTCGGTAAAATACTTCATGTTCCTGGCAACCAGAATCAGGTTCATGGGCACACTGTTGACCACGAGTTCTCTGGAACCGCACGGGTCTCCCTCAAAAATCATGTTCCTGTTCTCGTCAAGGACGCGAACAGCATCGGTGTGCTGTGTTTCCCACTTCAGTACTATTCTCTCACCTTGATAAAGCGGTAGTGCAAGTGCCTGATAATTCAAGTCATTGATGACGGGTTGCTGGATTGGCGTGGTGTGAATGACAAGACGTCCCGTGTTCTCAACCGAGCCATTGTGAGCCACAAGGACAACTTCGGGATTTTCACCAGTCACTCTCACTGTCATTGTTCCACTGGATGACAGGTTGGTTGACGCATCCGAGATTCCATTGCTTGTGATTGAAAGGCTCTGACAATTCTCCACATCCCATGTGATGGTCACGACGTCTCCAACATTCACCATGTTGTCACCCGATGATGACGCAAACGTCCTGATGTTGGGCGGGTCAAGTTCCACAACAACGGTCTGGGTCACCTCACGACCAACGATATTGACTGCCCTCAGTTTATAAGTCATCGATTGTTCCTCGATGTGCACGTGCGATGTTCCTTGATGCTGAACTTGCATGACTCGTGGTCCCTCAAGGAAAACTTTGTCGGCAAGGTCCACATCCCATTCCAGAACCAGTTCATCGCCCAGGAGATGGCCGTTGCCCATCTTGCGAAAATACTTGATGATTGGCAATGGGACGGCTTCAAGCCCTCCAGGATTGACTTTGAGTGTTCGGCGCACTGTACCGCCCTCGTTGGACGCTGTGAGCGTGATTTCCATGTTGGGTGCTGTCATGTCAATCATGCAGCTGCCGATGCTCGGTGACACAGGCAGTTCTCCATATCCTGTGACATGCAACGACGTGGCACCCGACACGTTCCACACAAATTTACATTTTTTACCATACACGGGTACGCCCCTGCGCTGGAATGTGTTGATTGTCGGCGGATAAACCCGTGGACGTGGGACTGGAGGTGGTACAACGGGTTGCATGGGCTGCTGAGTGGGTTGTGCACCGCCTGAACGATCTTCAAACATTCCCGTCACGGGGTTGTACACAAGGTTGTTCATATTGTTATTATCACCTGGCATAACGATTTGATTTAGTTATGAAAAACAATTTTATTATTCTCAATAGTAACATATATCTGCTGATTCCTGTCTATCTGACCATTCAAGATCATTAAACTTAGTGGATTCAACAGATGAGTATTGATGGTTCGCTTGATGGGGCGAGCTCCATATTCAGGATTGTAGCCCGTGGCAGCAATCCAAGCACATACCGAGGAGTCAATCGATACAGTAATATCCTGCTGGGATAGTTTCTCTACTTGTTTGTTCAATAGCATGTCAGCAATCTGGCTGATGTGCTCGGGCTGTAGTGAATCAAAGATGACGATATCATCAATGCGGTTGATAAACTCGGGCGCCACACGTTGCCTCAAGTGTTCCAGTGAGGGCACGTTAGAGGTCATCACGATAATTGTATTCTTGAAATTTACCACCCTACCATGACCATCGGTCATCCTGCCATCGTCCAGGATTTGCAGCAATGTTTCAAAAATCTTGGGGTGAGCTTTTTCCAGCTCATCAAACAAGATGACGCTGTAGGGCTTGCGCCTGACGGCCTCGGTTAATTGCCCGCCTTGTTCATAACCCACATACCCTGGAGGTGCTCCAAAAAGTCGCGCCGCCGAATGTTCTTGCTGATATTCACTCATGTCGATTCTCACAATCTTGTCCCTGCTGTCAAACAAGATTTCGGCCAATGCTTTGCAACTTTCGGTCTTGCCGACACCCGTTGGGCCAAGGAATAGGAACGACCCGATGGGTCTGTTCTCGTCGGACATTCCCATTCTGTTCCTCCTGATGGCATTGGCAATGGCAGACAGCGCACGGTCTTGACCAATGACATTCTGCCGCAGTCTATCCTCGATGTGCAACAACCGTTGCTCATCGCTTTCATTCATCTTGGCAACGGGAATGCCTGTGGCACGCTCAATCACCTGCTGGATATCATCCTTGGAAAGGTCGCGATGAGGGGCAGGTGTTGTCAATCGCAGGTGTGCAGCACCCTCATCAATCAAGTCTATAGCCTTGTCTGGCAGATAGCGGTCGGTAATGTATCGAGCCGATAGTTTCACTGCAGCCACGAGTGCCTCGTCCTGGATGTGGAGGTGATGATGTTCTTCATATCGGTTGGCAATGCCTCTCAACATGGCGATGGCATCATCAATGGCTGGCTCATCAACAGTCACTTTCTGGAACCTGCGCACAAGCGCCTTGTCTTTCTCGATATATTGGCGATATTCATCCTCGGTGGTGGCACCGATGATTTTCAACTTGCCTCGTGAGAGTTCAGGCTTCAAGATGTTAGCGGCATCCATGGCACCCGAAACGCTTCCCGCGCCAACCAGCTGATGCACCTCATCGATAAACAGAACAATGTTTTCTTCACTCTCGGTGATTTCGGTCAGCAGATTCTTTAATCGTTCCTCAAACTCGCCCACTGCACTCGCGCCGGCAATGAGCGCTGGCAAGTCTAACGAATATAGCTGGATAGATGCCATTTCGGGTTGCACATCACCACTCTGGATTTTGCAAGCCAGTCCCTCGATGATGGCAGTCTTGCCAGTTCCAGGTTCACCAACAAGCATTGGATTGTTCTTGGCCTTTCGTGCTAGGATTTCCAAGATGCGCAACATCTCCTGGTCGCGGCCAATTGCCTGCTCGATACGCCCCTCGGCAGCCTCGTTATTGAGATTACGAGCATATCTGTCCAGATATCGATGGGTGGGTTGAGCTTGTTGACGTTGTTGCATTTCACGACGATAGGCTGTGATGGCGTCGGCACAGTGCATCTTGTCGATGTGGAAAGTCGCGCACGTCATTTGGGCTAAACTGGGCACATAGGTCAAGGCAAGAAGCAAGTGGTCAATCGTGACAAGTTGCGAATTGCACCTGTGTGCTATCGCAATAGCCTCTTGAACAACCGCATTGCCCGATGCATTAAAAGCAGGTGTCGCAGTGTCGGATTTGGGGAGCTGTTGGATTTTTTGAGCCAGCAATTGGCAGAAATCATTGACAGATACACCCAGCTTGTTCAACACACCTTCAAACAAGGCTCGGTCCTCTTGCTGCAAGGCTACCATGACCACTGCTGGGTCAACAAAAGCAAAATGGCAGTTGCGGCTGATGGTGTGAGCTTTCTGTATAACACTACGAGCTCGGTCTCCAAATTGTGAATAATCAATGTGCATGACGTCAAGTGTATTCTTTGATTAAGTCGTCAATGTTGATGTCCGATGTGTCGGTGTCGCTCAGTTGCTGCTCAAATTGCTCGCCCATGTCGAGGTGAACATCCTTGCTGCAGATGGCACAGTCATCCTGCCTCTTGAGATGAGAACCATACCATCGCATGATGGTGGGATAGGGACCCGCTCCAGGCATAGCGTGCCAATTGGAATACTTGCGTTCACGACGGTTAGCCCACATGTAGTAATTGTAAACCAGCTCGTCTTCAAGACAAGAAATGCCAGAGTGTTTTCCTCTTGACAATTCCACAAGGGCCAACTTGACCATCATGTTGCAAATGGGTGCAATGTCCGACGACAGACCCACCTGAACCATGGCATCAGCATCTTCGGGCGATACGTAGGCAGCGATTGTTCCATTGCGGCGTGATGATTCCTCGTTGGTGATTTCTTCGTTCTGCTGACCAAACCAGTCATTGCCAACCAGACAGCAATAGCATGCCTCGTCAGGACGGCTAATAAACACGTCACCGCCTTCGGCTCTGGTGATGGCTCGACCGTAGATGCACACCTTGTTATGAAGGTGCAATTGCTCAGCCAGCGTGTAGCGACTGCGGTTGTTGTCGGTGGCACAGATGACGAGGTCGCATTGTGCAATGACGCTTGACAGCGTCTCGACATCATCGTTGATGTCGATGGGATATCGGTGGACTGTCGCATAGGGGTTCTTGCCAGTGATGGCGTCACTGATGGCATCGGTCTTCAATCGTCCCAAATCTTGCAGCACACATGTGTGGCGTGCCAGATTGTGTATCTCCACCCTGTCGAAGTCAAATAATGAAAATTCACCCACTCCAGCCTTGGCTAGCTCAATGGCGATTTGAGAGCCAAAACTGCCCAATCCGATAATCGCCACATGCTTGTCCTTCAAGATATCGACTTCCAGGATGCCCTTGCTGCGCGAATGCAACTCGTCCTCTGATGGGATAAAGTTGATATCAACTGGTGCCCCGTCATGCAGAACCATCACAGTGTCACGACCCACCACGACTTGCCACCCATCGAACTCTTGACGCTGTGTCGTGAAAAGGCATGGGCTGGCAGAACCGAAGGCGTGGTGTGCACGATGCAGTCGCAGGTGCACAACGTTCTCGCCCTCCCATTCGTAGGCTGTGCCCGTTTGCTCCATGCCGTTATTGCGGCACTCCAGGATATCACTTTGAAAGACATAAACAACACAGTCGTTCATCACGCAAAGCCTTCTTTAGTCATGTCTGTTACAATTTCTCCATCACCAGCTGTTCCTGCCGGACGCTGTTCAAATTCTCCAGTAACAGAATTGAACACCAGTTCATTGCTCTGATTGCCATGTTGCGTGTCTCTAACGACCTTGGCAAGGTTGGTGAGTTCTGATTCGTTTGTCATAATTAATAGATATTGATTTGTTAGTATTATTATTAAGATTGATGTCCCAGATAGTAGTCAATGTTTTTACCCGTCTTGAGATGCATTTCATACATCTCAAGCCACAAGCGGCATTTCACATACACCTTGTAGAGGGATACCCTGGGTGTCCAGGACGAACCACCATAGTGACAAATTCTGATATGCCCATGATGCAGACCCAATGTGTGCATGGACGCACTCACTTCCTTTAATCTTTTGCCTCTATAGTCGTGCAGGTCATTTAACACCGTAACCTTGGGAATGTAATTTGGAAAATCTTCTAAATCAATCCTGAGGGTGTAGATGTTGCCCCGATTGGTACGTGCAGCCATCACCAGATAAGGTGTAGTCTTGTCCATATCCATAAAGCGATATAGATTGGGCTGTAATTTTTCTTGCAGCACCGATAATTCTAATGCATATCGTTCACTGGTCATCATGATTGTCTTATATTTAAATTGTTAACATATGTTTTAAACGCATTGAGGATATCACCCTCGTAGTGCCATTCCGCGCCACAACCCATGGGTTGCCCATTGCTGGTAATCAATGGTGGGTCTTGCGGAAATCCCATTGGGAAATGGATACCCACCTCGTTGCCTCGATGACGTGTCACGAGATGAACTTGCTTGTCGTTGTCCAGGAAAACCTTGCTCTGCACCATCCAGGCGTTGTTAATATAATCCATCATGGATTTAAGAATCAAGCTGTTGCCTTGCTGGTTGAGCCAATAACTTTGTTGGTAGGCGGGCTTACCTCCAGCAACCTTCAAGTTACGCATGTTGCCCACAGTTGTCTGGGGATGGAGCAAAATGTCTTTAAGGTCCTTGTCAATTACAGTTCTGAAGGGACTGTCAATATCCTTGATAATCCATTTTGATTCATGATAGTTGGCATTGCCTTTCACGAAGGAAAATGCGTTCAAGGTCGAGGAAGTGTTGTCGCACACGCCAATGCACAGCAGGAATTGTGATAATCCCAGCTTCTCGACATTGTGGCTGATGTTGTGGGCATCATGACCACTGGGGTGAGCCAGTCCCAGTTGATGATGACTGTGCCATTCGCCAATGTGTTGCAGTCCATAGATATCGGCTAGCTGCTGCCCCACTTTCTCTAAATAATTCACATCCTGATTGAAAAATGCTGTCTGATGGTTAGCATCCTTGCCAGGACCAATGGCATACAGCACAACAGGCGTGCCTGCAGGCGTGATAAATCCAAACAGTTGTCCGCCAGTCTCGATGTTTTTGTAATCCAGGATGCAGCGCGAGATATAATCCAGCTCACTCCGATAGATAATGACATGTGCAACAACTGGCTCATTGACCTGCGGCGCATGATTGTTTGCTATCGGTCTGGATTTAATTTTTTTACGCTTTCGCTTATCTTTCTTATGTTTCTTCATATTAGACTTAAATTTAACTATGGTGTTCTCTTAACCATTGTATGGCATCTGGGTAGCCCATTTGGGCCGCTTTCTGGATGTAGGGGATTGGTATGTCCGTTACATTATTATCATTGATGAAATCCTCATGTTGCATTTCAATGTGAAGCTTGTACTGGGGACTTCCATCGGGACGTTTTTTTGTCACCATCCAGAATACATATCACGTACGTACCATCCTCCTTGCTTTTCAGGAAATGATAACGTTCGCCAGCAATTAGATTTCCAATAAATAGGCCGCAATAAAAATAACCCGCAGGGTATCCTAGCTCGGCCGCCAAGTGCATCAATTTCCATGCATTGCCTATGTCCCCACGATTGAACATGTTAATAGCTTCCTGAATGGGGTTCTCGATAGCTTCATATTCAGTTGAGTTACCGTTTTGAGAGTTCTTACTGTTGAATAGGTTCTTAAAAAAGCCCATAATAGTTTTCGTTTTAATAAATGTTGATGTTGAATGCACGCAGGCTTTCCTGTTGCAAGGCTTTGTGCCTGCGTGCATCGTTGATTAAAAGTCAGAAGATGTCTTTTACCTTCTTGGCTGCTTTCTTGAAAAATCCTTTCTCGTTATCTTTGGATTTTTCTTCCTTCATGCGCTTGGCAATAGCGTTGCCGATGTCCTCGCCGGTGTTGCGCCACCCGTCCACAAGCTTCATGGTGAATGTGTCTCCATCACCATGATGCGGATTAACCTTGAATTGTGAGATTATATCGTGAGTTCCAGTCTTGTACACTTGGCACTCACACTTGACGGTGGCATCATCGTGGATTTCGGTCACTATCACTCTCATGGTGTAGTCGGCAGTGGAATCCTCGGCCAGTACCAGGTCATATTTTTTCTTTTTCAATGCATGGTTGGCGGCGGACATCATCTTGCCGTGATACATGGGCTTGAGTGATTCGTTCCAGATTTTCTCAAAATCATAGTCATAGTTTGACTGTCCAATGCGTTCCTCGATGTTCACCTGTTGAATGAACTCTTGCTCGGACATTTTGCCAAAGACGACCACTTGACTGTAGTCAAACTCAACATTGAGCGTGTGGTAGTCCTTGAGCACTATCAACTCGTGAGCGTTTGCGCAACCCACAGTGGCTATCATCGCCACCAATAGCAACAATAACTTTTTCATGACCTCATTACCGATTACAAGTCAATGCCGATGGCGGCACGTATGCCTCCGCCTGCACCACTACTGCCATTACCATCCTGATAGATATAGCCCACACATAGGCGCAGGCCGTGACGACAACGAGCCAACGCAAACCTTACGCCAATTCCTGCCGAGGCATAAATACCCTCAAGGTCACCAAATGTGTAACCCACACGTGCATTCAGATAGGGTGTAACGCGTCGTTTCATGATGTGCCACCTGAATGCAGCATATGGGGTGACATAGCCCTCTTTGTTCTTGAATGGTGAGACGTAGGCGATTCCCAGACCAGTGAAGATGCGCGGGTTAAAAGCAAACCCATGAGTGGTGGAAACGGCGAGACCAGACCAATCTGACAGACCTTCCGTCAGGCTCACTTCACCAGCGTCAATCATGCCGTGATAGCCACGGGCAAAGTAGGGGAAATCGTCTTCTTCACGTTGTTTTTTCTCTTGTTCGGCTTTTTTCTTGTTGCCAAAGAAGTCAACTTGCTGGTCAAGAGCCAGCGACATAGGATTAGTACTCGGTGTTGGCGTTGTGGTTTCGGTTTCGGCAGCATTGGCAGTGGTGGCTAACAGCACCACAGTCAGGAGCGACAAATAAATTCTTTTCATAAGTTCTGAAGTTGTTTTAATGGTTTATATAAACTAATAAAATGGTTTCATGTCCTCTCACTCCCCATGAGGAACACACTATTCATGAATAAAAAAAGACGTGGGAGTTATCACTTAGTGCCTATCCCTCATGCAAGGCCTTCGCTGCCCATCTACAAGGATAAGCAACTCAGCCAGCCCACGCCGTGCATTATTATTGCAGGCCAGGTGTTTCGGCCTGAATATAATACACTCAACGCGGACGCCCCGTTGCCGCATCTTCTTGTAGGTCAAAATTGCGAAGTTTTGCATGAAGAAGATAACGTTTCAGTAAACGTCCTTTATCAACGATGTTGTACCCAGTCTTCCCGCCTCTGCAAGCCGACTGAATGGTGCAAAGTTAGTGAAAAAATGCTAATCCCCAAACTTTTTGAACGTTTTTTTGAGGTAACAGTGTGAATGTATGCAATGATTTGTTACTGAACTGGTACCACCAGGCAAGAACCGTCGTGGTAGTGGAGGGCGACCACTCCCATGCCGTGCAGTGCCACAATGATTTGTTCGGCGGTCTGCTGACTGATGTGTGCCAGGCGCATGTAGCCCTCGACAGTGATGCCTCCGTGGTCGTTCAGGTAATCCAGCAGCATCTGTTCGCGGTTGCTGTAGGCAAGAGTATCGCCCGCCTGTTGCTGCTGGCCGTTCTGCTGCAAGATGCGCTCATGCACATGGCTTGCCAGCACATTCTCGTCGGCCACGCGGTAATAGACACGCCACTCGCCGTTGTCATCGGGAGCTGTGACGGGCTTGACGTCGGCCTCGGCGATGTCGGCCTTGACAACCGCCTTGCCGTTGATGCGATAGACATTGTAGGTCACATGCTGCTGGGGACGGCAATAGCGCTGAGCGGCAGTGTCAATCATGTAGATTTCCTCGTCGCTGCTCACGCCCACAATGTTGCCGTTGTCCTTCACGCCGATGAGCAAGTGGCCACCGCTGTTGTTGGCAAACGCAGCGATGCTGCGGGCAATCTTGCGGGCATCGGTAATCTGATATTTGAAATCCTGATGCTCGTGTTCACCCTGGGCAATGAGGTCTTGTATGTAGTTGCTCTTGCGTCTCATCGGGGGCTAGTCCACACCAGGCTCCTGAGGGATTGGGGTGCCATCAAGCACGGCTTGCAGATAGGGCTTGAGTTTCTGGGCATACCACCAGAAACCGATATCAGTCAAGTGGATGCCATCCACCGTTCCCTCGTTGTTGGGACCGAACAGGTCCTTGCAGGATATATAATACAGGTTGCTGGGGTTGTCTTGCTTGAGACGCAGGTAGTTGCGGTGGTAGGCTTCATTCTTCTGTGGCAGGTAGGTGCCATAGAAACCGCTGTACTTGGCATAACTGTACATCTGACCCTCGACCATGAAAATGGGCACATCGGGGCGTGCTTGACGCAACAGGTTGACAAAGCCATAGGTGAGCGTGTCGCACATGCCCAACGTGCAGTTGGGGATGGGATCAAGAATAAAGGCCGCCACATCGGGGATGGATGCCATGGCAAGTGCCATGCATGAGTCCATCTTGCCCTCCCCGCTAAAGCCCAGATTGACGCACTCCACGTCCAGGTCGCGTTGCAGGATGCTGGTCGCCACCATGCCTGGACGACACGCGCACCCACCTTGCAGAATGCTGGTGCCATAGAAGACGAACTTCTTGCCCTGACGTGGTGAGTCCAGCACAGGTTGGGTGAGCACTGCACTGCTGTCAACGCCGATTTCGAGCCAGCGCACACCGTCATACAGCGGCAGATAAATCATGTATTCGTGCATCTGGCCGTCCAGCCGGTCCACATAGACCTTGCTCTGGATGCTGTCCTCACGTGGACGCACGGGTGTGTCCTTGCGCACGGGGCGGTTGCAGTTCACAAACTGCCAGCTGTGGCTGTCCTCGTCCCAGATGTACAAGTCGGTGCCCTTGATGCCCGTGTCGGCCATGTGCATCATGTGCATGTTGGTCAGCAGATTGTAGCGCACAGCCACGGCACGCGAGTTGGTGGCAAACCTGAAAGCCTTGCCGCTGGTGCATTGAGCCCTGTTCCACAGGGTGGGACGCACCACGTTCTGCATCGACAACGGAATGCGTGCATCAAGCGTGCGGTCAAATGCATAGTTAATCATGCGAAATTGCATCGCATCCACATATCGCAGGCTGTCCTTGTTTGTGAAGTCCTGTGCGCTGACACACAAGAACGATAATGCTGTCAACAGCAGCAAGAGGTATTGTTTGACGGGTTTCATTTTATTGCATAGTGTGACTTGCCAACGTGAGACACGCTGGCCATGTCATGAATGGTTGATTACAAAACGTGCAGCAGCTGCAAGGCGGCGCTGCGGCCACTGTTGAGCAGGGTGGGGTAGTGAGCGTCACTGTTCACCACAACGGGTGCATTGAAGCGCTTGAGCATCCCGAAGAACTTGAGGTCGGGGAAAAAACGGTTATACTGGAGCCACGCCTTGGTGTTGACCTCGATGATCAGATGGTTGTCCATGATGTTTTCAAACAAGTTGATAACCAACTTGTCATACCAATCCTCCTCATCGATGCCCTCGCGATACTGGCTGGCGTTGTGGCCAATCTTGTCCATGTGTCCCACAATGTCAAATCCGCCCTCGTCAATCATCTTGTTCATCTGCTGGAAAAACGTCGTGACCACATACTCGATGTCATCATCAAAGTTGTGGTGCATGCGCGTCTTGAAAGCAGCAAACTTGCCATCGATGTCAACCAGTTGTTGGGGGTTGTCCTTGGCGGGGATGAAATGCACCGAGCCGATGCGATAGTCCAGCGGCAGGCCGGCAAAATAAGGGTCGGCAGGACCCACACCCTCGCCCAGATAGTCAATTTCCATTGACGTGTAAAGGTGGATGCGGTCACCATAACACTGGCGCAGGCGTTCCACCTCGTTCAGGTAGTCTTGCACGTTGTCGCGACTCATGTTGCAAGGACTCTCGATGGGCACTGGCGCATGGGGCGAGAACCCCAGGTGCTTGAACCCTAACGCAATAGCCTCGACGACAAACTCCTCCATCGTGGCGTGTCCGTCGCAAAATTGCGTGTGGGTGTGCAGGTTATACAAGTCGGTCTCGGTTGTGATTGTTTTGAAATCTATCATCGCTTGTTCCTCCACTGTTTGGTTGGTTAAAACAATTTAGTTATCTGTTCCATGGGTATCACCGCAATGATGGTCTTGCCATCAGGGGTGTAGTTGGGTTCGGCCAGTTTGAGCAAGTCTGCCACCAGGATGTCCATTTCCTCTTGCATGAGCTGACGCCCCACGGGGATGGCGGCTGAGCGTGCCACGGTCAGGGCAATGTGCTCCATGATGCGCTTCTTGAGCGGAATTCCACCCTCGTCAACCTCCTGAATGATGCTGTTGACCATCGTGGTGATGTTCACACCGTCGAGTCCCGACGGGACGGCATTGACTGCCCAGTCACCGCCACTGAGTTGTGACACACTGAAGCCCATTTTCTCCATTTCGGGCAACACGCTCTGCAATATTGTTCCCTGGGCTGGACTCAGGTGCATGACCTCAGGGAATAGAATTGCCTGTGACGTCATGGTGCCGCCATGCATACGATTGATGTAGCGGTCAAACAAGATGCGCACATGGGCACGGTGCTGGTCGATAATCATGAGCCCCGACTTGACGGGTGACAAGATGTATCGCCCCTTGAGTTGCAGGTACATTGACAACGGGTCTCCCATGGGCACCACAGTGTTGTTGTCGTCATCATGGGGTTGGGGTGACGCGGCTGGCGCGTCATTGTCGATGTCGCTCATGGCCTGGTCGATGCCCCGACGACGGTTGCGTTCAAAGTTGGCAAACAGTTCCTCCCAGTTGGTCGTTGCAGGCGCTGCATAGTGACGTGGCTGGTTGTTGAACGGATTGTAGCTCTTGTCCACCTCAATGGGGGGCTTGGAAACGTGCTGGTTGTCACTCCCGCCATAAGCGGGAATCTGGGGAGCGTCGGCAGTGTCAAAGTCGATGGTGGGCACCTCACTGAAGCGACCCAGTGCCTCCTTGACGCCCGCAGCGAGGATTTGCCAGATGGGCATCTCATCCTCAAACTTGATTTCGGTCTTGGTGGGGTGGATGTTCACATCAATGGCTTGCGGGTCCACTGTGAAGCGCAGGAAGTAGTTGGGCTGCTCACCCTCGGGAATGAGTTGCTCATAGCTGCTCATGATAGCCTTGTGAAAATAGGGGTGGCGCATGTATCGCTCGTTGACAAACATGAATTGCAAGGCGTTGCGCTTGCGGGCATTCTCGGGCTTGCCCACATAGCCCTGAACACGCACTAGCGAGGTGTCAATGTTGACGGGGATGAGTTGTTGCTCCACGCTGTTGCCCATGAGTGCCGCAATGCGTTGCAAGAAACTGCCCGACATCAACTTATACATCACGTTGCCGTTGTGAGTGAGCGTGAATTCAATATTGTGGTTGACAAGAGCCAGTTTTTCAAATTCCTTGACGATGTTGCTGAGCTCCACTTGATTGGTCTTGAGAAACTTGCGGCGTGCAGGGACGTTGAAAAACAGGTTCTTAATCATGAAGTTGCTTCCAACCGGGCATACATCGGGTTCCTGACTTTCGCAATGTGATGCGTTGATAACCAGATGAGTACCCAACTGCGCGTCGGCGCGTCGTGTGCGCAACTCCACTTGTGCAATGGCGGCAATGGATGCCAGCGCCTCGCCACGAAAACCCATTGTGTGCAGCGCAAACAAGTCCTCGGCACTGCGTATCTTGCTGGTGCTGTGGCGCTCAAAGGCAAGTCGGGCGTCGGTGTCACTCATGCCCATGCCATCGTCAATGATTTGAATGAGCGTGCGTCCAGCGTCCTTGAGGATGATTTGGATGTGTTTGGCCTGAGCATCCACTGCGTTTTCAACCAGTTCCTTGATGACCGAGGCGGGGCGTTGTATCACCTCACCGGCGGCAATCTGGTTGGCAACAGAATCGGGCAGCAGTTTTATCACATCACTCATGGTTGTTTTCCTCCTCCGTCTATCACTTGCAGGGTGGTGGCACCCGTTGCAGGGGCCGTTGTGGTTGCGTTGTTGCCGCTGCGACGCCGTGTGCCGCCCTCGATAGTTTTCATTAGTTGTTTCATTTCCTCACTCACCTCAAAGATGTCATCGGGCGAGCTGGGGCGCAAGCCCTCATACCACTTGAATTGAGGCAGATACATGTCTGAACGCTTGGCAAGATACAGTGGTGTTACCGTGCCGCTCACTTCGGGCCACATGGTTATTTTGTCCACTTCTTGCTTGGGCTTCATGCTCATGCTCATATAGCTCGATTCGGCATGCACCATCTTGTTGTAAGTTGAATCTTTCTCTTGGGGGAACATGATGACTTGCACATTGCCGTCAACATCCAGCTGGCGCAACTCCTTGTTCTCAAACGTGGCTCTCATCTTCTTGCCACTGAGCTGGTCATAGTAAATCTCACCCAGATGCTCAGCCACAAATCCGCCCGTGGGCAACGTTGCCCAGTCGGCAGTGCTGTCATTGAGGTGGACATTGATTTCGTTGCCAAATATCTGCCGTTGATTGTTCCACAACACGGCATGGTCATACATGTTCAGAATGGTATCGGCCTGGCTCATTTGCAACGAGTCGCAGATGCCCTGCACGTCAACTCGGTAGAAACGCACCTGGTCAAATGCACGCAGCTCACGCACCGAGTCGTTGTTGATGAGGGTGCACAGTGTGTCGGCGTGCAGAAACATGGTGTCGCGTTGCGAGAACTCTCGTGCCCGTGCCCGCCGCGTCACGTAGCTGTAGTGTGAGTTGTCATCATGATAGCCATAGTCGCCATCCAGTATCACCTTGTTGGTCGGGTCGGTGATGACCACGTTGCCACGTGCCTCGCCATAGTTGCGCTTGCGGTTATAATAGACAGTGTCGCCTTGCAAGGTCTTGCCGTCCTTGGTCGTCAACAACGCACGTTCATACAAGGTCGCATCGTCGGCACTTGTGTTGTACCAGCCATTGGTCGTGTTGATGGTGTTGCTGTCGCTCACAATCAGCGTCTCGCTCATGATTTGCGCAATGTGGGTGTGGGTGTTGTAGTCCAGCAGGTCGGTAAACATTTCATACTTGTCATTAATCAGGTGGACATCACGAGAGAATTCGGCCTGCTTGGTGTCCAACTCATATCGACCAAACTGTGATGTGAGCTCGGTGTTGTTGCGGTTGTCAACGATTGTCCCACCATCAAAGTAGTAGCCCACATTGCTGTTAATCTCATAGTCAAGTGCATCGGTCACCAGCGTGGTGCTGCGGTTCTCCAGGCGCACGTTGTTGCGCAACTCGGCCACGCCATCCTCGCCATAGTAGTGCAACACATCGGCATACACTTGCAGTGTGTCGGCTTGCGTCATGCGCACATTGCCAAATGCATCCAGTGAACTGGTCTTGTCATAGAAGTATGCACTGTCACAGAACATGTACATGTCACCCTTGCGGAACCGCACGTTGCCTTTCAAAATCTGGTAGTCTGTGCTCACCTGCTCATTGGCGGTGAGAATGTCGGCATTTTCCAGGAACACCTTGTTGGGCTGGTTGCGGTTGGCTTTCGGAATTTGAGGAGTGATGCGTGACACCTTGGGCGCCTTGGCATCGGCACGCGCGGCTCGTGGCTGATGGGGTTGCTTGGGCAATGGCTTGGGCTGCTGTGCCCACAAGTTGGGCAATAGCACACAACACAGCACAGCCACGGGCAGCAGCCGCCGCAGGACGGTTGGTGTGGGCTTGTTGTGTCGTTTGCGTGTCATCGGTCAGCAGGTGCTATTGCGGTAAACGGGTCACTTGCTGTCACCTTTCTTGAGCCAGTCGTACTTGAACTCGCAGTTGCGCCAGCCCTCCTCAATATACACGTATGTGTTCTTTTGTTTCTCGATAATCCATTTGCGCAGGATTTCTTCCTTCTGGTGGTTCTCGCACATGTCCTTGATAATCATGAAGTCCTCACCCAGGTCGGCTTTGTGGCCGTCAATGCGTTTCACAAGCTTGACGATAGCCACCTGCTCGCGACGTGTCTTGGGGTTGGTCATCACAAAGGGTTCGCTCACCTCGCCCGGTTGCATCTTGTCCACAATCTTGCCCACCTCGCTGGGCAGGTCGGCCATTTCAAACTGGTTGCTGTGGTTCTTCTCGTTGAGCATGTGGCCGTTGTTGTTGCGCGATTCCTTGTCTTGTGAGATGTACAGTGCCATCTCGTCAAATGTCTTGTTGCCAGCAATAATGTCTGAACGTACCGAGTCCAGCCTTGTCACAGCATCGGTGAGGTCCTTGTCCGACACCTTGGGACGCAACAGGATGTGCCTCGTGTTGATGCGGTCGCCGCGCTTCTCGATGAGCTGGATGATGTGGAAACCATCATCGGTCTCAACGATGTTTGACACGCGCTTGGTGTCATTCAGATTGAAGGCTGCTGTGGCATATTCGGGCAACAGCACCGAACGGCTCTGGAAACCAGTCTCGCCACCATACACCGCTGTGCTCTGGTCCTGACTGTACAGGATGGCCAGTGTGGAAAACTCACGTTCACCACTGTTGACTTGTTGCGCATAATCGCGCAGTCGCGCCTTGACCTCATCAATTTCCTGTTGAGGTATCACGGGGTTAATGGTGATAATCTGCACCTCAACTTGAAGGGGGATGTAGGGCAGCGAGTCCTTGGGGATTGAGTTATAATATTTGCGCACGTCGGCAGGTGTGGCCTTGACGTTCTTGGTCAAGTTGCTCTGCACCTGCTGGATGCTATATTGGTCACGATAGACCTCGTTGAGTTTTTCGCGCAGTCGAGGGAGGGGCATGCGGAAGTATTCTTCCACCTTCTCTTTGGAACCCAGATTGGCAATAAAGAAGTTGATGCGGCTTTCCACCTCGGCGGCGATGCTTGATTCTTGCACCTCGACAGTGTCGATGCGTGCCTGATGCAGGAACAGCTTGTCCAGTGCCATCTGCTCGGGTATCACACAATAGGGGTTGCCGTCGATGGTGGCGCGCTCATATTGTGCCTGAATGTACTGTTCCTCGATATCGCTCTTGAAGATGGGTTCGTCGCCCACCACCCACGCCACCTCTTCGGCAACGTTGTTTTGTGACCATGAGGCCAGTGCTGCCAGCACCAGCATGCATGTTGTAACTAGTTGTTTCTTCACCTGTCTCGTTGTTATTTGGACGTTTTTTGTTCAATTTTAAACTGCAAATTTCTTGATTTTTTGTGACACGGCAAAATCAATTGTCTTAATTGTTTGTTAAAATTTTATTATCCGACTTCGTTTTTTTATCAAAACTACGAAATAAATTGATTTTATAATTAATATATAAATATCAGAATTACAGAATAAAATATTATTATAGTTAAAGCATTGGTTTAAATTTATATCAAGTAATGCTTTAAATTTAAGTTACACGTCAGATAACGTAATGCCGACGGATATCCAGATAGCTGTTGATGACATTGATGGACAATTGCTGTGGTGTGGTGAGCAATGTCAAGATGCCATGCTGCTTGAGGGTCGCCACGATGTGACGACGGTCGGCAACATTCTTTTGTGCGACAACACGTGTGTAATAGTCAAGCGAGGTCTTGGGCTTTTCTTGCAAGTAGGCATCCACATCGCTATCATTAAAGAAGACAACCAGCAAGCGGTGGTGACGTGACAGCTGTGTCAGGTAGGGCAATTTCCGTTTCACGGCGGTCATGTTGTCCAGTTGGGTGAACAGCACTAGCAATGACCGCTTGCCAATGAGGCGATTCACAGTCTGGCACAGGTTTTCAAAATCGCTGTCCTGATGGCTGGCTTCAACGGCATATAATGTTTCGAGCACGGTCTGGATGTGGCCGCTGTGCGAATTGGCTTGAACAAAGGAGCGCACCTCGCCGTCAAATGTCACTAGGCCAGCCTTGTCTTGGCGATGTGTAGCAACGTATGATAGCACAAGCGAAGCGTTCACAGCGTGGTCCAGTAGCGTGAGGCCGTCAACGACATGCTGCATCAGTCGTCCAGTGTCGATGATGCAGAACATCTGCTGTGACTTTTCTTCCTGATAGACGTTGACCATCAGTTGAGCACGCCGTGCTGTGGCTTTCCAGTTGATGGTTCGGTATTCATCTCCTTGCACATAGTCCTTGATTTGCTCAAAGTCGGTGTTGTTGCCCACACGTCTGATGCGCTTGATGCCCATTTGAGTCAAGTTGTTATTGATGGCCAGCAACTCATACTGGTTGAGCATCATGTAGGAAGGGTAAACCCGTACCGTTTGTGGCTCGCCACAGGTGAAACGACGCATCACAAGGCCCAATGCAGTGCGAGCAAATACCCTAATGCGCCCAAAGTCATAATTGCCACGGTGTGTAGGGCGCAGGGTGTAGTTAATCTGTTGTTCATCATGACTGTCAATGCGGCAACGATAGCACACATCGCGCTGTTGCATCTGTACCGGCACCTCGTCGATGACTTCAAGTTGTGAGGCAAAGGGGTAGGTGCTGGATATCGAGATTGTCACCTCGTTTTCATCACCATTGCTCATGCGGCTGTCACACTGGCGGCTTGCCGAGATGCCTCGCTTGCGCCACAACACCACTGTGTCAACGACCACAAGCACAACAAGCAACGCCAGCATCACTTGTCCCATTGTGAACAAGTTGTGCCACTTGTATCCCAATGCCATGATAAAGGCAATGGCAGCAAGAGCGATGTATAGTCGGCGTGGCAGAAACATGATGGAGGAGAGCTATTACTATTATTGAGCTGGTGTCACTTGGGAACTTCTACCTGATTGAGGATGTGTTCGACCATCATGGTGGCATTGTAGCCTTGCATCTCGGCATCGGCAGTGAGCACAAGCCTGTGTTGCAGCACAGCAGGAGCGACAGTCTTGATGTCATCGGGCATCAAGAAATCACGACCTTGCAGCAAGGCGTGAGCCTTGCCTGCACGCAGCAGGGCAACCGAGGCGCGTGGTGAGGCTCCCAGTGCAATGGCGCGGCTGTTGCGTGTGGCCTGTGCCAGCTGGGCGACATAGCGCAGCAGCGAATCGTCAACCACAACGTGTTGCAGCATCGCCCGCAATTGCAGCAACTGGTCAATGGTCATCACGGGCTGCACCTGTTCGAGAGCTGTGAGGCGATTGTTGCGCTGGTGGCGTTGCAGGATTTCCACTTCCTGGTCAATGTCTGGATAGCCCATCGTGACTTTCATCATGAAGCGGTCCAGCTGTGCCTCGGGCAAGCGATAGGTACCCTCTTGTTCCACCGGGTTCTGAGTGGCGAGCACGGAGTAAAGTGCTCCCATGCGGTGTGTGTTGCCGTCGATGGTCACTTGGCGTTCCTCCATCACCTCAAACAAAGCCGCTTGAGTCTTGGCAGGAGCACGGTTAATCTCGTCAACCAGCACAATGTCGCTAAACACGGGGCCTGAATGAAATTCAAATTGTGAGGTCTTGACGTTAAACACATTGGTGCCCAGTACATCGCTAGGCATCAGATCAGGTGTGAACTGTATGCGGGTGAATCGGGCGTCCACAAGCCGTGCCACAAGCCGCGCTAGCAGTGTCTTGGCAACGCCGGGCACACCCTCGAGCAGCACATGGCCATCGGCGAGCATGGCAGCAAGCACCAAATCCACACTTGTCGCCTGGCCAACAATGATGTCCTCGATGCGTTCACGCACTTGTTGCACCTTGAGCGAGAATGCACTCAAATCCACTCTCTCGCGTTGAGTTCCTTGCATGTTGTCGTCCATGTTTCAACAATAATTTATTGTTTTTACTTAATTGATTGCACAAAATTACATATAATTATAATGTCGTTTGTCAATGCACATTGTGAGTGAGAAAAAAACAGATTTCTTGAATTGACATTGTGTCTTGCAAGTGTTATTTGAGCTTGGCAAGGCGCTTGGGGTCACCCACAATCCACAGGATATCACCATCGCCAAATGTCAAATTGGTTGTGGGCTGAATAAACTCGTCATCACCGCGTTGCACCGCAACCAGCAATGCGCCATAGTCCTCCCTTAGCCTTGCTCCTTGCAACTGTTTGCCTATCAAGGGTGAACTTGAGCCAATGGCAAAGTGGATGAAGCGTGCCTCGGTGTTGGCTGTTGTGCTCGTGTCGTTGCCTTCGGCCTCGACAAGTGGCAACATTTGCTGGATTTGCTCCTCGGTGCCGATAACCCCCAGCACATCGCCAGGGAAAATGCGCATGTCGCCTGATGGCACTGGGTGCAATTTGCCGTCACGTTGGATATTAACAAGATTGACACCATAGGTCGAGCGCAGGTTGGTATTGCGCAGTCGTTGGCCCACAAAGGGGCATCCATAGCCCACGGTCATGTATCCCAGATGCAGGTCGCTCACCAGTGTGTTCTCATGACCAGTGCGGCGGTTTTCGCGTTCATTGATGTTGCTGATGAACCGTTTCTCGATTCTGTTGAGGCGCTTGCGCAGATAGGGTGACAGCACAACTCCAGCAATGATTATCAATGGTGCCACCATCACAGCCACAGGGCTGCTGTAAGCACCCTTCAACACGCTCATGATGAATGCCATGGCAACGACCATGCTGATGATTGACATGACGACAAACGGGACGTAGGACACCTTGCCCGATTGTTCCAGCAACTGGTCGCGCTCACTCAACTTGACCGATGGAGCCATTATCGCGAAAATGAAGGGCGACACGATGGCCAGCGTTGCCGCTACACTGGCAATGCGTGCCCATGACCCGCCACCCAAGGCCTTGACGATGAATGGCATCAGATAGGACACACACAGAAAGATAGCAGCGACGGTGATGACCGAATAGACGACTAGCCTCACAGCATAGCGGGTGACAATGGAGCGCCACAACTGCCGTGTGGCACTGGTCTCACTCTCTTTGGCGCTCTGGCTATAGCCCTCGAGCAATCGTGTCCAGTTGGCTGGTAACACTCTCACCAGGCGGTTGTAGCACGGCACGGCCTGCTTGATGAAAAATGGTGTGGTGAACGTGGTTATCACACTCACTGCAACAATGATGGGATAGATGCTGGCATCAAGCACACCCAGGTCGGTACCCAGCGAGGCAATAATGAAAGAAAACTCACCAATCTGTGTCAACGAGAACCCCGCTTCCATGGCTAGCTTGAGCGGTTGACCTGTCGCCAGCATGCCAAAGGTGCCAAACACTATCATGCCCACAACCACCACCACTGCCAGCAGGGCTATCACGCCCCAATGTTGCATCATGACAGCCGGGTCAACCATCATGCCCACCGAGATGAAGAACACGGCACCAAACAGGTCCTTGACTGGTGACACCAGACGCTCGATGCGCTCGGCCTCGACGGTACCTGCCAAGATTGACCCCATGACAAATGCCCCCAAGGCAGCCGAGAACCCCGACTTGATTGAGAATATCACCATGAGGAAACACAACCCCATGGCAATGACCAGCATCTGCTCATCGCTAATGAACCGCTTGAAGCGCTTGAACAGGGTGGGGATGACAAAAATGCCCACCGTGAACCAGATGACAAGGAAGAACGAGAGCTTGAGAACGCTGCTAAGCATCTCGCCACCGTTCACCTTGCCACCAATGGCAATGGATGACAAGATAACCATCATCACCACTGCAAACAAATCCTCGACAATGAGCACGCCAAATGTCATGGGCACAAAACGCCGATGACGCATGTTGAGGTCAGTCAATGCCTTGAGAATGATGGTTGTGGAAGACATCGATATCATGCCACCCAGAAAAATGCTGTTGACCAGCCCAAATCCCAGCAACTTGCCCACTACAAACCCCAGGCTCATCATGCCCAGCACAATGATGAGTGCCGTTAACAGCGCCGAGCCTCCAACTCCCAGCAACTTCTTGAAGCTGAATTCAAGCCCCAGCGAGAACAGTAAAACGATGATGCCCAGTTGAGCCCAAAACTCGATGTTGGCCTCGACGGCTATCGTTGGCAATAAGTTGGTTTCAAAATGCGGCCCTGCAAGAAATCCTGCTACAATGTAGCCCAACACAACGGGTTGCTTGAGCATCTTGAACACCACAGTTGCTACTGCGCCCAGCACCAAGATGTATGCGAGGTCGCCAATCAGACTGTTGATATCTAAAAATGATTCCATATTCCTATCCTAATTCATTGCGCAAGTGTGGAGCACTCAACTCACTCACACATGACTAATAAAACACATCATTGAAGTGCAAAATTACAAAAAATAATTGACATACCCCAATGAACGGCCAAAAAACGCCAAATAATGATTTTACAAGACCAACAGACTGTGATGTGTGAGGATACCGCATGTTTTCTCTTGTGATGCCGTCGTGACTTTTTTTAACAAAAAATGGTTGAAAATTGGTCTCTAATTCAAAGAAAATGTCTAATTTTGTAAGTTAAAACTTTTTCGGATTGTCCGTGCTAGCCTGGGGCGTGAATTTTGCCTGCGGTGCGGCTGTCTGCTAACTGTATTAAAACCAAATTTATGGACAACGATCGTATATTAGAGATCAACATTGAAAACGAGATGAAAACCAGCTACATCGACTATTCGATGTCTGTGATTGTCTCGCGTGCGCTGCCCGATGTGCGCGACGGCTTCAAGCCAGTGCACCGGCGCGTGTTGTACGGCATGTCACGTTTGCGCAACGTGTCAACGGCCCCCTACAAGAAGTCAGCCCGTATCGTCGGTGATGTTCTTGGTAAATACCACCCCCATGGTGATAGCTCAGTCTATTATGCCATGGCACGTCTGGCTCAGGAGTGGAATATGCGTTACCCGCTGGTTGACGGACAAGGTAACTTTGGCTCGGTCGATGGTGACAAGCCTGCCGCCATGCGTTACACCGAGGTGCGTCTGGACAAGATGGGTGAGAGCATGATGCAGGACATTGATGAGGACACCGTTGACTTTGTGCCCAACTATGACGGAAAGGACACCGAGCCCACAGTGTTGCCCACCCGCATTCCCAACCTGCTGGTCAATGGTGCCACGGGTATTGCTGTGGGAATGGCCACCAACATGGCCCCACACAACCTGGGCGAGGTCATTGATGGCTGCCTGGCCATGCTCGAGAATCCCGACATCGAGATTAGTGAGCTCATGCAGTACATCAAGGCTCCTGATTTCCCCACCGGTGGCATCATTTATGGTTACCAGGGTGTGAAAGAGGCATTTGAAACGGGTCGAGGCCGCATTGTGGTGCGTGCCAAGGCTGAGATTGAGTCTGAGCACAATCATGAGCGCATCGTGGCTACCGAGATTCCATATAATGTTAACAAGAAGGAACTTATCGAGAGTATCGCTCATCTGGTTGAAGAGAAGAAAATTGAAGGCATCAGCAATATCAACGACGAGACCGACCGCCATGGTATGCGCATTGTCATTGATATCAAGAAGGATTACAACCCCAATGTGATACTCAACAAGCTGTACAAGATGACCGAGTTGCAGTCATCGTTCAGCGTTAATAATGTGTGTCTGGTGAACGGACGCCCCATGTTGCTCAACCTCAAGCAATTGATGTACTACTTCCTGGAGCATCGTCATGATGTGGTTATTCGCCGCACTCGATTTGAATTGCAAAAGGCTAAGGACCGTGAGCACATCCTGGAGGGCTTGATTATCGCTAGTGACAACATTGATGAGGTGATTGCCATCATACGCAGCAGCAAGACTACCGAGGAGGCTTGTCAGCGTCTGTGTGACCGCTTTGACCTCACCGATGTGCAGTCACACGCCATTGTTGAAATGCGTCTGCGACAATTGACCAATCTGGAACAGAACAAGTTGCATGAGGAGTTGGAAGAGGTGCGCAAGCGCATCGCTTATCTCCAATCCATTCTGGACGACCCCGCCGAGTGTCGCAAGGTGATTGAGGAAGAGCTGATTGATGTGAAGAAGCGTTTTGGCGACGAGCGTCGCACTCGCATTGAATATAGCAGCGAGGAGATGAATGCTGAGGATTTCTACAGCGATGACCCCATGATTATCACGATATCACACTTTGGCTACATCAAGCGTACCCCCCTGCGTGAATATCGCGCTCAAGCTCGTGGTGGCGTGGGCAGCAAGGGCAGCTCCACTCGTGACGAGGACTTTATAGAATATGTCTATGAGGCAACCAACCACAACTACATGCTGTTCTTCACTGCTGCTGGTCGCTGCTACTGGCTGCGTGTGTTTGAGATACCTGAGGGAACACGCCACAGCAAGGGTAGGGCAATCCAGAATCTGCTCAACTTGAATGTTGAGAACCGCATCATGGCGTTTGTGCGTGCCACGGCACTCACCGACCCCGAGTACAACTTGTCACACTACATCGTGTTTGCTACCCGCAATGGCATTGTCAAACGCACGCGCCTGAGCGAGTTCTCACGTCCTCGCACCAATGGTGTGCGTGCCCTCAACATTGCCGAGGGCGACCAGCTGGTGGGTGCCATCATGACCGAGGGCAATAGTGAGGTTATTCTGGCCAACCGCAATGGTTATGCCATCCGCTTTGCCGAAACGCAAATTCGCAACATGGGGCGCACAGCAACAGGTGTCAAGGGAATGCGACTGGCCGAGGGCGACGAGGTTATCGGCATGATTTGCATGCGCAATGGCACCAGCGACGATGTGCTAGTTGTCAGCGAGCAAGGCATGGGCAAGCGCAGCGCTCTGGCAGACTACCGTGTTACCAATCGTGGCGGCAAGGGTGTTAAAACTATTAACATTACGCCCAAGACTGGCAAGCTTATTGCAATAAAGAATGTGAACGACGACAACGATCTGGTGATTATCAACAAGAGTGGTATCGTCATCAGGCTCAAGGTGAGCACGCTGCGAGTTGTGGGACGCGCCACCCAGGGTGTAAGGCTCATCAACCTGGAAAAGAAGAATGATGAGATTGCATCGGTCTGCAAGGTGGATACCGAGCCTGAAGTCACCGACGAGGAATCGGTTCGCGATGCCTTTGCAGCAGCCGATGAGACCGAAACCGTTGACACATCAGACACCGTTGAAGCCGACGTTGATGTTGATGAAACCGATGCAACCAGCATTGATGAGAACATCGACGATGAGACAGAAAATAACGAATGAATTAACCACAATATTAACTAAAACTGTTAAGAAAAATGAAAAAATTAATCCTCTTTGGCGCAGCGGCCATCATGATGGCAGGCAGCGCAACCGCACAGTTGAGCCTCGTCAAGGACCTGGCCAAGGCTGCTGGCTCGAGCAAGTTGGATGAGTTGCAAAGCGTGCTGACCCAAATCCAACCAGCGATGACCAACGCCGAGAGTGCCAACGATGTACTCACATGGTACACTGCTGGCAAAGCATCGTTTGGACTGTATGATGAAATGTACAAGCTGAAACTCATGCAACAGCCTGTGGACAACAACGTTATGGTTCAGGCATTGACCAATGGTTTCAACTACTATCGCAAGGCTCTGACGCTGGACACCATCGTCGAGACCAACAAGGATGGCTCCATCAAGTACAACAAGGATGGTAGCAAGAAGGTGAAGACCAAGTACAGCAAGGACATCATCAACAGCATGGTGGGACACGTGAGCGACATTGCCACTGCTGGTAACGATTGCATCCAGAATGAAGACTGGAACGGTGCCACACAGGCTTTTGGCAGCTATGCTGAAGCCTTGCGTTTCATGAATGCCGATGACACCACTGTCAACGAGGCTGTCTTCTTCAAGGGCTACAGTGAATACTTCGCTGGTGATTATGCTGGCAGTTTCAATGATTTGACAATTGCCAAGAAGGGTGGATATAACATGAACAACATTGATGCCCTGCGCACCAGCGCTTGTGCCAATGTGCTTCAAGGTATGCTTGACAACAAGGAGTATGACAAGGCCAATGCCTTTGTTGACAATGCCCTGGCTGATGACCCCAACAATGCCATGTTGCATGACATGAAGGGCTTTACCAAGGAACTTGAAGAAGGTGTGGATGCCGCACTCCCGTACTATCGCAAGGCTACCGAGGTTGACCCGACCTATGCCAACGCACAGTATGATGTGGCTCGTTGCCTCTATCTCAAGGCTCAAGCCATTATCGACAGCAATCCCAATGCAACCAACAAGGAACTGGTGCCCAAGGTAAAACCCATCTATGATGAGGCTATTCCTTATCTCAAGAAGACCATGGAACTTGACCCCGAGGATACTAAGGCCAAGAAGGTCTATGATGACATCCTGTACAAATTTGAAATCATGGGTGTGAAGTAAAGAACACTCTCACCAATTCAACATTCAAGGCACCTGCATTGTGTTCTCACAGTGTGGGTGCCTTTAGCTTGATGCTCTGGTCAGCTGTTGCTGTTAGCCATGCCAGTGTAAAAGTGCAAGGTGTGGCTACCTTGTTGCAAGTGGGTCTGATGGGGGGCCCAATTGCCACGCAGCAGGGTGGGAGCGAGTTTGACCGATTGTGACCCATAGTGGTCATTGATGTTGTCGATGCTGGCCATGAGCCGACGCAGCTTGCTGTGGTCGGTGGTGTCAAACACATTGAGCTGAATGTTGTGGCAATTGCTGATATCAAGGGCCATGACACCAGCCTTGCGATAGGTGCGGTTGTTGCGATAGATGTGGCGCAATGCCATCAGTGCATGGTGCACCAGCGTGACATCATCGTTGGCCGGTGTGGGCAACCTCAACTGGCATGAGTTGGCATAAAACGGCACATCCTGCCTGAACCGGTCGCCGCGCACATACACCATGATGCTGCCCGCAACCGATGCCTCGTGTCGCAACTGCCGAGCCGTCCTTTGGGCAAAGTGCGTTATGGCATCCTGCAAATCCTCGCGAGCTGTAATGAGCTGGCCAAAGGTGCGCGAGTTCATCACCGATTTGTGTGCGATGGTCACAGGATTAACAACTTGACAGTCAATGCCCATGAGCTCGCGTTGGGTGCGCTCCACCATGACACTGTATCGCGCTCGCACTTGAGATGATGGCAGCTGGACAAACTGTGCCGCAGTGAAAACACCTTGCTGTTGCAGCGATGCTTCCAGCCGCCGTCCAATGCCCCAGATGTCGCCCACTGGGATGCGTTTCAAAATGATTTCGATGGCTTGAGGCCTCACGAGCCAATACACACCATCGGTGATGCGTGGGTCCTTTTTAGCCACATGAGCGGCGACCTTGGCCAGTGTGTGTGATGGCGCAAACCCTGCGCTCACAGGAATGCCCACATGTTGCCTGATGGTGGTGACCAATCTTGCCAGTAGCTGGTGGTTGCGCTCCACATCCTCGTATGGTAAAGTAAAAAAAGCCTCGTCAACCGAGTAAATCTGCAAATTCTCAACTTCACGCGCCAGTATGCTCATGACACGATGTGACAGGTCGCGATAGACGATGTGGCGAGCTGACAATTGGATGACATTGGCAGGATTGGTGTGATTGGCAATTTGAAACGCTGGACACCCCATGGGAATGCCCAATACCTTGGCCTCGTTGCTGCGTGCAATCACACAACCGTCGTTGTTTGACAGCACAACAACGGGCTTGCCGTTGAGCTGAGGATTGAACACCCGCTCACACGATACAAAAAAGTTGTTGCAATCTATCAGGCCATACATACATTACCTCTGCATCCTCCCTGGCACGGCTTTACTCAATGCCCTCTTGCAATTCTAACCATCGCATTTCCTTTTCATCCAGCAACTGCTTGACTTCCTCATATCGTGCTGCTTGTTGAGCCACATCGCTGATGACCTCGCCACTGGCAAACAAGGCATCGAGATGCTCCTTTTCGGTGTTGAGGCCCTCGATATCCCTTGTGAGTTGCTCTAACTCTCGTTGTTGCTTGAATGTGAGCAGCTTGGCTTTATCGCGATTGGCCCATGTGTTTTCTTTTGCCTTGACAGGTTGTTGTCGTTGCTGTGCCTCCTGTTGCTCATGATGTTGTTTCCAAGCCCGATATTCACTGTAGTTGCCCGGAAAATCCTTGACGTGTCCATTGCCCGTAAAAACAAAGGTGTGGTCCACCGTGCGGTCCATGAAGAAACGGTCATGGCTCACAATGATGACACATCCATTGAACTGAGACAAGTAATCCTCCAGAACCTCCAGGGTGGAAATATCCAGGTCGTTGGTCGGTTCGTCAAGAATCAGGAAGTTGGGCTTGCGCATGAGCACAATGGCAAGATAGAGCCGTCGGCGTTCACCACCGCTGAGCTTGGCAATGAGTTTCTGTTGCTCTTGTGGCGTGAACAGGAAGCGGGTGAGCCATGCCATGGCGGTGTAATGATTTTTCTCATCAAAATAGACATACTCGGCGACATCGCGCACGGCATCGATAACACGCTTGCCCTCATCAAATTCCATTCCCTGCTGGCTGTAATAGCCAAAACGCACTGTCTCACCAATTTCAAAATTGCCACTATCGGGTTGTAGCTCGTTGAGCAACAGCCTGATGAATGTTGTCTTGCCCACACCATTGTCACCCACAATGCCGAGCTTTTCATATCGGGCAAACGTGTAGTTAAAATCATCAAGGATAACCTTGTCGCCAAACCGCTTGCTCACATGATGTGCAGTGAAAATCTTCTTGCCGATGTAGGACGACTTGACATTGAGGCGCACGTCATCTTCTTCACGCCGCTGCTGGGCCTGTTCCTGCAAGTCATAGAAGGCATCGATGCGGTATTGGGCCTTGTGGGCACGGGCTTGTGGCTGGCGCCGCATCCATTCCAGCTCGGTGCGCAACAGGTTGCGTGCCCGCTCGACTTGAGCATTCTGAGCCTCGATGCGTTCGGCACGTTTCTCCAGATAGTAGTCATAATTACCATTATAGGAAAAGATGCTGTGCTGGTCCAGCTCCATAATGCGGTTGCAGATGTTGTCCAGAAAATAACGGTCATGGGTGACCATGAGCAAGGTGATGCGACTGCGTTGCAGGTAATCCTCTAGCCACTCAATCATGTCGATATCCAAGTGGTTGGTGGGCTCGTCAAGAATGAGCATCTGTGGCTCGTCGATGAGCAAGCGGGCTAGCGCAACACGTTTTATCTGTCCACCGCTCAACTGGTGGGCAGGCTGATTGTGGTCAGTAATTTTGAGTTGTGTCAGGATTTGCCTGAAACGGTCCTCACGATCCCATGCGGCAGCACTATCCATCGCCTGAATGGCATCACTCATCGACTGGTCATCACCACTTGACAGGGCGCTCTCGTAGGCACGCACTGCACGGCTTTGCTCGTCGTCGCCACTCAAGCATGCGTCAATCACCGTGTTGGCACCATGCAATGTCGGCATCTGTGGCAGGTAGCCCACACGCAGGTTGTTGCGGTAGATGACAGTGCCACCATCGGCGGTATCAACTCCTGCAAGGATATTGAGCAAGGTGGACTTGCCTGTGCCATTGCGCGCGATGAGGCCAATCTTGTCACCCTCGGCGATGCCAAAGGTGAGATTGTCAAATAGCACATCAACCCCGTAAGCCTTGCTCAGGTTCTCAACTTGCAGATAACTTATCATGTTTTAGTGTCCTGTGTCGTTAGCTCATGAAGTGGGTCATGACCTTTATCATGTTGATGTGGTCGGATGTCGAGCCTGTCTCACGCACACTGTGCATGGCCAACAAGGGATTGCCAACATCGACACCCTCGATGTCCATCACACCCGTGAGGATGTTGCCCAGTGTGCTGCCGCCAGCCACATCACTGTGATTGACAAAGTACTGGAACGGCACACCAGCCTGCTGGCACAAGCTCTTGAAAATGGCTGCCGAGTGAGCGTCACTCATGTACTTGCAATTGGCGTTAATCTTGATGCATGGGCCATCTCCCAGGGCAGGGTGATTAGTGGGGTCGTACTTCTCGGCATAGTTGGGGTGGAATGCATGGGCGTTGTCTGCCGACACCATGAACGAGCGATGAACAGCGCGGGCATAGTCGTCAAAGTCACCTCCCAGTGCCATCACCAGACGTCGCAGCATGTTGGCAAGCACGGGTGAATGGGCGCCCTGCTTGGTGCCGCTGCCAGTCTCCTCGTTGTCAAAAATGGCAGCAACGCAAGTTGAGTCGTTGTCGGTCCCCTGGCACAGCGCGGTGATGGCGGCGTGCACCATGCTCAAGTCGTCCAGACGACCTGCCGAGATGAACTCGTTGTGCAGTCCAAACAGACTTGCCGGCTGCACGTCATACAGCATCAGGTCAAAGTCGATAATGTCCTTGCGATACACCTGCAACTCGCTGGCTACAAGATTAAGCAACATGTTGTCTGCTTCCATCATTTCATTGATTTTGGCCACGATGGGAAGCATGTCTTTCTGTCTGGACAATTTGTTGCCGTCATTCACCTGACGATTGAAGTGGATGGCCAGATGAGAGATGCTCATGAGCGGACGGTCGAGTTTGAACAGGCGCGTTACTGGATGCAACGCATCCTTGCCTTGCAGCAGCACGCGACCAGCCAGCGACAAGGGACGGTCAAACCACGTGTAGAGGATGGGACCGCCATAGACCTCGGTATTGAGACGAACGATGCCCCCCTGTCCAAGCATCTCGGCATGTGGCTTGATGCGAAAACATGGAGAATCGCTGTGGGCAGCGATGATTTTGAACCCCGTGTCGGCAGGCTGTTTCTTGCCTACCTTTACAGCAAAGATTGCGCTATCGTTTTTGGTAAAAAAGAACTTGTCTCCAGCACTTGTTGTGAGTTTGTCCTCTATTTTTTTCTCTTTAAAACCGTTGTCGGTGAGGATTTCCTTAACAGTGTTCACTGCAAGAAAGTTGCACGGACTTTTATCCAGGAAACGCAGCAGTGATGCCACGTGGTCATTGTTTTGGGTTGATTTCATTGTCAGTTAGTCTTTTATAGGGTTGAGTTGTAGTAGATATTGTTGAGCGAGCGTAGCACATTGCACAGCGTCTGCCCCCAGTAGGCCGCAAAGTTGGCTTTGCACAATGCCAGCACATCGCGTTGCAATGATGTCGGGGCATCCTCGATGGCGTGTAGCACATTGAAGAACTCTTGATACAAGTCGGCAAGATTCTCGCTCACCGATGCCGAGACAGGGGTGTCGCTATATTTCATGTCCTCGACAAACACTTCCAGATAGATGTCCTCATCAGTCATTACTGTGGCAACACGTTGTCTCACGAGGTCATACACGTCCTCGTCCAGTGCGGGGTCGATGTACTCCTCGTCCAGAGCCTCGCCGTCCAGGTCGCTTGCTGTGATGTACAGTCGTGGCAGCAACTTGAGCATCTGTGCCACCAGCTGGTCACGGCTGTCCAGTTGCTGGCATGTTTCAAGCGTGTGGCAATATTCGTTGGTGAGGGCGATGAATGTCAGTTCGTTGGGGGTGAGTTTGTCCATAAAACAATAACTTTTTTTATGTGGTTTGAGGTGTTGATTGATACAGGTGGTGCCGGTTGATATAGTCTAGCACATCATCGGGCAGCCAGTAGCGGACATCTTGTCCTTTAGCCAGCATTTGCCGGATGACTGTGGATGAGATTTCGATGATGGGTGCCGTGGCAGGGATCACCCGCTCTCTCAATTCATCGGGAATCACCACCTCGTGCCCCAGACGTGGATAGACGATAACATGATAGCGGGATAAAATCTCGTCACTGGCTCGCCAACGGTCAAAGGCTGTCCAATTGTCGGCACCGATTACCAAATAGAATTCATCATCAGGAAACTTGACACTCAAGGCATTGAGCGTGTCAATAGTGTAGGATGGGCGTGGCATGCTAAACTCAAATGCCGAGGTTTCCACGCCTGCTAGCTTGCGGCTTATCATCTCGACCATGCGCAACCGCTGGGTGTCACTCACGTCGGGTTGCTGGCCTTCCTTGAAGGGATTGAGTGGTGACACCATCAGCCACAACTGGTCCACCATGCCACTTTGCACCAGATGACTGGCGATGATGGCATGTCCCGTGTGAATGGGGTTGAAAGTGCCGCCGTAAATGCCAATGCGCATAGCCCTCAAGTGTTAACAGGTTTGTCATCGGGTGGACAATTCACAAACTCGGCAATCAGGTTGCGCACTTGTGCCACGGCATCATCCAGTACATCATTAACTACCTGATAGTCAAATTGAGGCGCGAACGTCAGCTCATAGTCCGCCTTGCTCACGCGTTTCTCAATCTCCTCGGCACTATCGGTGCCACGGTTGATGAGGCGTTGTCGCAACACTTCCACACTGGGGGGCTTGATGAAGATGGAACGAGCGCGTGCGCCATACATTTTCTTCACATTGACACCGCCCAGCACGTCAAGGTCCAGCACAACATTCTTACCCATTGCGGTGAGCCGTTCAATCTCGCTGCGCGGTGTGCCATAGTAGCGTCCCTCATACACCTCTTGATATTCCACCAATTGGTCATTTTCAATCATGCGCTTGAAGTCCTCAATAGGAATGAAATAGTAATTCACACCATGTTGCTCTCCCTCACGAGGCTTGCGCGTGGTCGCTGAAACCGAGAATGCCAGTTGCAGGGCTTCGTCTTTCATCACCTGGCCGATGATGGTCGATTTTCCAGAACCCGATGGGGCTGAAATGATGATAAGTTTGCCAGTGGCTTGTTTGTCTGTAGTCATTGCAGTCGTTTTTATAGCACGTTGAGCACTTGTTCCTTGATTTGTTCCAGATGGTCCTTCATGCGCACCACCACATTTTGCAGGTCGGCTTGATTGGCCTTGGAACCCATGGTGTTCACCTCGCGACCAATCTCCTGACTGATGAAACCGAGTTTCTTGCCTTGTCCAGGATCGGCACCATGCAACGTCTCCAAGAAGTAGGTGAGATGATTTTGCAGACGCAGTTTCTCCTCGGTAATGTCGAGCTTCTCGATATAATAGATGAGTTCTTGCTCAAATCGGTTCTTGTCATAGTCCACCTCCTTGAGGCGTTCTAGTGCGTCCAGAATGCGGGCTTTGATTTTTGCTGTGCGTGGTTCTTCATATTTGGGCACCTCGTCGAGCAATGACTGGATGGCGGCGATTTTTTCCTCAAAGAATTTCTCCAGCCGTTCACCTTCCTGTTTGCGGAACGACACAAGTTGTTGAGTGGCTTGTGTGACCACATCGCGCACCACTTGCAGCTCTTGTTCGTCAACCTCGGTGTTGCGGCTTTCGGCTCTCATGGCATCGGGCATTCGCAATAACACTTGGTACCAGTCCTGGGGTTGCGGGATGTCCAGTTGGGCTGACATTTGTTCGATTTGAGCTTTGTATTGTTGCAGCAGCGGCACGTTGAGCACGCTAGTGGCAGTGCCCTCGATGGGCTCGCTGGTGACAAACAAGTCAATCTTGCCACGCATCAGCATCTGGGTGATGGTGTTGCGCAACTCCAATTCAATCTCACGGTGGTTTTGCGGCAGGCGTACCGCAAAATCCAGTTGTTTGCTGTTTAACGATTTGACCTCGGCGGTGATTTTCTTGTTGTTATACACCTGAACCGCCTTGCCAAATCCGGTCATTGACAATATCATTAGCTTTAAAGTTTTAGCAAAGGTACAAAAAGAAATTGGATTACACGTTGATGTAATCCACATTTTTGCAAGACTAGTGTCAAAATGTGTAGTCAGCAGTTCATGCTGTCATGCAAGGGGGGCAGTATCTGTCACCCGATATCATTCGCGAGCAATAGTCATTCTACAAGTCGGTGATGATGGTGGCAATCAAGGTTGACAGGGGTGGCTGTGATTGCTGCAACTGGGTGTGGAGCAACGCCTTGAGCGATGGGGTGGGGGTGATGTTACCAACAATAATGCCCCCTTGCAGCAGGCGATAGCCAGTGTAGCGTGTGAGTGAACGTTCGTGGACGATGAGTTGTCGCATCAGCGTGTCACAACAGGCGAGGTGTCGCAACAGGCGGTGACTCAGCACATCGGCGACCTCAATGGTCTCAACGCTGCTGCACCATTGCATGGCCATGTCTAGTGGCATACACTCTGGCGGCATGAGCATGGGGGCAACCAGACGGCATTCACGAGATGACGTGATGTCCCACATCTGTTGAGCCAGCTGTGCTTGTTGCTCGATATCTGTCACTTGATTGGCGCAAATGTCACGTGCCATTGTCATGATGTCCGCCAGCAGACATCCCATGATGCTGCGATGTGGGTCTCCAGCTTCGCGGATGTGCTGTGCCACAATGCCGTTGCGAAATGCAAAGAATTGTTTTCTCAACCACTGTTGTGGCGTGGTGGGTTCCATGTTGTAATCGTCTTGCATGGGGTTCAAGATTTTTTTAATTTGTCTTTAAGGAATTGACCCGTATAGCTTTCGGCACAGGCTGCAACTTGTTCGGGAGTGCCTGTGACAACCACAGTTCCACCATTCTCGCCACCTTCGGGCCCCAAGTCGATGATGTGGTCGGCACATTTGATAACATCCTGATTGTGTTCGATGATAACCACAGTGTGACCATTGGCGATGAGCTGATTGAATGCTCGCAGCAGCGTGTTGATGTCATGAAAATGCAATCCTGTCGTGGGCTCATCAAAGATGAATAATGTGTTGCCTTGATGCTCACCACTCAGATAATAGGCTAGCTTGACACGCTGGTTCTCGCCGCCCGACAACGTGGCAGACGATTGGCCTAACTTAATGTAACCCAGTCCAACATCCTGCAACGGCTTGAGGCGGCGCACAATGCGATGCTCGTTGAGAGTGTTGGTCTCGCCAAAGAACTCGATGGCCTGATTGACAGTCATGTCCAAGACATCGCTGATGCTCTGACCACGATAGGTGACATCTAGTGCATTGCGGCTGAAGCGCTTGCCATGACAGGCCTCGCAGGGCATTGTGATGTCTGCCATAAATTGCATCTCGATGGTAATGGTGCCCTCGCCCTTGCATTCCTCACAACGACCACCAGGAGAATTGAACGAGAAGTAACCTGCATTGTAGCCCATCTGCCGTGACAGTTGTTGTGAGGCAAACAACTGACGAATCTCGTCAAAGGCTTTGAGATAGGTTGCTGGATTGCTGCGAGTGCTCTTGCCGATGGGGTTCTGGTCAATAAATTCCACCCCAGACAGGCGATGCAAGTCTCCACCGATGCCCTTGTGACTGCCTGGAGCATCGGCGGTTGTGCCATAGTGCCGCGCCAAGGCGCGATACAGGATGTTGCCCACCAGTGTGGACTTGCCTGAACCGCTCACGCCAGTCACCACTGTCATCACGCCCAATGGGAATTTCACATTGATGTTTTTGAGGTTGTTGTGTGTCGCCCCAGTGACTTCGATATACTGGTTCCACTTGCGGCGCAGGGTGGGCACTGTGATGGACAATTCTCCCGTGAGGTAGCGGGCGGTGTAGCTGTCACTTGCCTGCTCGATGCCACTTGTGGGCCCTTGATAGACAATGTTGCCGCCGCGCCGACCGGCTTCAGGCCCCACGTCAATCAAGTAATCGGCAGCACGGATGATTTCCTCATCATGCTCCACTACCACAACGGTGTTGCCCAGTTGCTGCAACATGCGCAACACGTGCAGCAAGCGATGTGTGTCTCGCGGGTGTAAACCAATGGAGGGCTCGTCAAGGATATAGACCGAGCCGACCAGCGTGCTGCCTAGTGATGTGGCCAGATTGATGCGTTGGCTCTCTCCACCTGACAGCGTTGACGATAAACGATTCAAAGTCAAGTAGCCCAATCCCACTTCGCACAGGTAGTCGAGGCGGTTTTTGATTTCGGTGAGCAGACGTTGCGCAACACGTGCATCCTCGTCGTCAAGTTGCAGTTGCTTGAACCATTCGGCAAGACGCTCCACAGGCATTTCCACCATTTGGGATATCGTCATTCCACCCACTTGCACCCACATGGCCTGAGGCTTGAGACGAGAACCGTGGCAAGTGGGACACACCGTCTTGCCGCGATAACGGGCTAGCAGAACCCGATACTGGATAGCATAGGATTTGCTCTTGACCCAATCAAAGAACCCGTCAATGCCCGACCACACACCATCACCACTGCCATGCCACAGCAGATTGAGTTGCTCGCTAGTGAGTTCATAGTAAGGGCGATGTATGGGAAAATGGTAGCTTGATGCGATGCGGATGAATTCCTGTTTCCATTCACTCATCACCTCACCGCGCCAGCACATCACTGCTCCATCATAAATCGACAGGCTCTTGTCGGGCACGACCAGTGCCTCATCAACACCGATGATACTGCCAAACCCCTCACAAGTGGGGCAGGCTCCCAAGGGGTTGTTGAAATTGAACATCAAGTCGCTGGGCTCCTCAAATGTGATGCCGTCCAACTCAAATCGCTTGCTGAAACGATGACGTGTTGTGGAACCATCGGCATTCCACACCAGCACCATGCATTCGTCTTTGCCTTCATAGAAAGCCGTCTGCAACGAGTCCAGCACACGCATCTCGTCGTCATGCTGGTGGGTGACACTCATGCGGTCGATGAGCAAGCTGTACTGGTGGGCATCGATGTCATCATCGCTGGATAGCACCGTTGCTATGTCCACAAACTGGCCATCATGTTCCAGACGGGAATATCCACCCTTGACCAGAATGTCAAGCTGGGCTCGCACGTCACGGCCAGCAGGAACAATGAGTGGTGCCAGCAAGGCATAGCGCGTGCCATCACTGTAGCTGTTGATGCAATGCAACACATCATTGGATGTGTGTTTCTTGACAAGATGGCCCGACACGGGCGAGTAGGTCTTGCCTACACGTGAAAACAGAAGGCGCAAGTAATCATAGATCTCGGTACTAGTACCAACCGTGCTGCGCGAGTTGCGCGTCACTGTGCGTTGCTCCACAGCAATGGCAGGCGGCAGGCCGCTGATGAAATCGCAATCGGGCTTGCTCATGCGTCCCATGAACAAACGAGCATAAGAGGACAAACTCTCAACATATCGACGCTGCCCCTCGGCATACAGCGTGTCAAACGCCAACGAGGACTTGCCCGAACCCGACAGACCCGTGATGACAACAAGTGTGTCACGTGGTATGGTCACGTCAACATTCTTGAGGTTATTGACCCGCGCACCTTTAATAACTATGTCATGATTGGTCATTTTTTCTCTATTTAGGGTGCAAAATTACGAATAAATCCTAAAATATTTGCCCGATTGAAAAAGAATGACTAATTTTATTGCCTCAAAACTTGTCACGTGGCATGAATGTTGCAGGACAAATGACTGATGATAACATTATTAATATTATAAACATTTCAAACATTATGAAACCAATCAACATTGTAATGGCTGTTGTGGGTGGTGCCATCGCCGGCGCTGCCGTGGGGTTGCTGTTTGCTCCCGAGAAAGGTGACGACATGCGCACTCGCATCGTTGATGCCTTGCGTGAAAAAGGCGTGAAACTCAAAGGATCCAAGCTGGATGACCTGGTGGATGACATCGCCGAGGAGATTAAAGAGAAAATTGACTAACCGATAAAACATTATTGTAATGAGAGGATTAAGTGTTTTGTACGCATTCCTGGGTGGCGCTCTTGTCGGTGGCGTCGCAGCAATCCTGTTTGCTCCCGAGAAAGGCTCTGACCTGCGCAGCCGCATCAAGGAAATGCTCAAGAAGAACGGAATTGACTTCACCGACGACGAGGTGGAGCAACTGGTGAAGCAGATTAGCGCCCAGATTGACGACTAATCTTGCCCACAATTGACTGGCACCGATGCGGCACGGACATTGTGAAATAACAATGTCCATGTCGCATGACGTGCTTACACATCAACAATGTCACTTGAGCCATGAACGAGGTGGATTATAAGCAATTGCTGCTTGAGGCAAAAAAGTTCTTCTCGCTGGAGTGGGACTACAACAAGCTCACAGCGGTTGAGAAGTTGGCGATACTCTTATCGACAACGGCTTTTATTGTCGTGCTCATCATCATTGGCACCTTTGTGTTGCACTATCTGTTTGCCGCACTCATCACGGTGCTTGCCGATGCGTTGCAATGCCGCTGGGCAGCCTATCTGATTGCCGCTGGCATCCTGCTGGTGCTGCTGCTAGTGGTGGTGGCGTTCAAGAAACAACTCATCGTGAACCCCATCGCACGGTTTGTGAGCAAACTTTTCCTAAAACCCGAGGACAATGAATAACAACAACTCACAACAGACAACAGCCACACCTCTCGACAGCACCAGAGGCCAGTGGCGTGGGATGACGCTTGAAGAGCTGCAACGCGCACGGGCCAAGGCTCTAATCAAGCGTGAGCTGGGGCGTGCTAACATGCAGAACAACATCGACGGCGTGAAAACCAACGTGGCAAACAATGGTGTGAGGGCGCTCATGTTTAACTCCAATCAAGTGGCTCACCTGCGCACTGCCGACTACTTGTTGTTGGGCTTCAAGCTGTCACGATGGCTCTTGAGCCTGCGGTCTAATCGTCGCTCAAGGCGCCGTTAAACCACAAATAACGGTAAATTGTACGTATTATTTTCAAATTTTTTATAAAAAAGTTTGCAGATTGTACAAATTTGTCTAAATTTGCAGCGAAATCGTTAAGATTTCAAGCATTCATTAATTAATCAACAATTGTTTAATAACTAAAACATATCTGCCTATCGACTAGAACATTACTCATTATTGACCAAAAAATATAAAGTAATGAACATGTACAGTGACAAGAGTGATGATCAACTGATCGCACTATATGTCGATGGGGTGAACGAAGCCTTTGATACGCTTGTTGAGCGTCACAAAGACCGTATTTTCACGTATATATGTCATACCGTAAAGAATGACGACCTGGCAAATGACCTCTTTCAAGACACCTTTGTCAAGGCCATCATGACCATCAAGCAGGGACGCTATGTCGAGAACGGACACTTCTCGGCGTGGTTAACACGCATTGCCCACAATCTGGTAATCGACTACTACAGGCAACTCAAGGCTGAGAACCTGCAGTCGGCAGATGACCAGGATGGCAATGTGCTCAACCGCAAGGAGCTTGCCGAGGCCACTGTGGAAGATGACATGATTCTCGACCAGATTCATGCCGACGTGCGCAAGCTCATCATGGCGCTGCCCGACACCCAACGTGAAGTCTTGCTCATGCGATATTACCGCAACATGAGCTTCAAGGAGATTGCAGACACGACCAGCGTGAGCATCAACACGGCACTGGGACGCATGCGCTATGCCATCATCAACATGCGTCGGCTGGCCGAGGAACACAACATCGTGCTCACAATGTGATTGTGAGTACCCCCACGCAACCATTACAGGCCACTTGCGTCCCATCCCCATGTGGGAGTGCAAGTGGCCTTGATGTAGCAGATGTCCACTCATGCATTTGAACCACAATGAGTTAATCAATGGTGAATTGTGATATCATAACCGTCCAATATCACAAAAACCAAAAAAAATGAAAAAAAGTTGAGAAAAATTTTGCCAGTTCAGAAAAAGGCAGTACCTTTGCAACGCAAAAACATGATGGAGATATCGTCTAGTGGTCTAGGACGCCGCCCTCTCACGGCGGAAACCAGGGTTCGAGTCCCTGTTTCTCTACAGTATCAGTTAACA
>Ga0181612_153066_pt1 | contig 41529 bp, 42 predicted proteins | sample HoacroProtozoa21_FD_119630 | JGI IMG/M metagenome (GOLD analysis project Ga0181612, IMG submission 119630) | Hoatzin crop microbial communities from Cojedes, Venezuel. Combined Assembly of Gp0051906, Gp0051904, Gp0051908
AGCTCATCTGGTAGAGCGCCACCTTGCCAAGGTGGAGGTAGCGAGTTCGAGCCTCGTTGCCCGCTCCAGTGGCGGCGACATAGCCAAGTGGTAAGGCAGCGGACTGCAAATCCGCGATTCCCCGGTTCAAATCCGGGTGTCGCCTCCAAAAAAAGAGAAAGACATTTCGTCTTTCTCTTTTTTTATTTTTAAACAGCAGCAAGATACTGCACCAGAACGATATATCCGCAGATCAGCAGCAGAAGCACTGCAAGGATCGACAAGATCACCTTTGTTGTATTTTGCTGTCTGATCCCCATCATTATAGTCCTTCCCGAAAAGAACAAGCCGGCAAACAAAAGGAGCGATAAGACGATCGTAAATATCATAATTTGACCTCCTGTCTTTTTTCAGCTCTTCTTTCCGAGTCGGAATAAAAAGAAATACGACATAAACGCCAGAGCCACGATGGTCCCTATCAGGCAGGCATAAAAAGAAAACGGCAATACATTCTGCAGCAGGAATACCAGTACAAGTGCGCAGATATTTATGATCTGTCTGCCTGCAGAAAAGCCGCTGCTGGATACCGCCTTCTCCTCCTGCTTTTCATTCTTGTTTTTCTCAATGTAATTTGCCGTCAGTCTGGCATTGATATATGAAATTAGTGTTCCGTACAGGAATCCCACAACAGCACCGATAACATAGCTCACGGTTCCTCTCTCCTCTTTTTTATGATAGGCTTATTTTCGCACAAACAATCTTCAAATGCAATGAGAAAGGCAATATAAAATGGCCCCTCCGGTTTCCCGGAGAGACCACCTGTATGGTAACGCATCGTTTACTGTTTTGCTGCGTCTTCCATTCCTGCAATGAGAGCTTTCTTGTTGCCCTCAAGGAATTTTGCTTTTCTCTCACCAAGCTCGATACGAATTGCTTCGGTCATAACGTCCGTGGAGACGACCGGAGATTTCTGAAGCAGAGCTCCGAGGATCGCAACGTTTGCGCCCTTCGGGTTGCCGACTTCTTCTGCAATACGGTTTGCATCGCAGTATACCACATTGATATCGTCGCGCTCAGCTTTACGATCGATCAGAGAGCTGTTGATAACGAGCGTGCCGCCCGGTTTTACGAAGCTCTCGAACTTGTCCAGAGAAGGACGGTTCATGGCGATGACGACGTCTGCAGAGTTTGCCAGAGGAGAAGCGATGGGCTCATCACTGACAACGACGGTGCAGTTTGCCGTGCCGCCGCGCATTTCAGGACCATAGGACGGAAGCCATGAAACATGTTTGCCGTCCAGCATGCAAGCCATAGCAAGGAACTTACCGATGAGCAGCATGCCCTGTCCACCGAATCCTGCGAACAAATATTCATTAATCATTTCTCTTCGGCCCCCTTATCCTTGTATACACCCAGAGGATAGTACGGAATCATGTTCTCTTCCAGCCATTTGAGTGCCTCTGTCGGAGAAAGTCCCCAGTTGGTCGGGCAGGTCGAAAGGACCTCGACCATGCAGAAGCCCTTGCCTTCCATCTGAAGCTTGAAGGCCTTCTTGATGGCGTTTTTGGTCTTTACGATATTGGCAGTGTTGTTTACTGCGCAGCGCTCGATGTAGTAGGATCCGGGAACTGCGGAAAGCATCTCGGACATCTTGATCGGTGCGCCGCACCATGCTTCGTCACGTCCGTAAGGAGATGTGGTGGTCTTCTGGCCGACCAGTGTGGTCGGAGCCATTTGGCCGCCGGTCATGCCGTAGATCGCATTGTTTACAAAGATCGTGCAGATCTTCTCGCCTCTGTGTGCGGCATGTACGATCTCAGCGGTACCGATAGAAGCCAGGTCGCCGTCGCCCTGATAAGTGAATACCAAAGAATCGGGTTTTGCTCTCTTTACGCCTGTTGCGCAGGCAGGAGCACGGCCATGAGCGGCTTCATACATATCACAGTTAAAGTAATCATATGCGAAAACAGAGCAGCCGACAGGTGCTACGCCTACGACGTTTCTGTCGATAATGCCTTCATCCTGCAGTTCACCGAGAACCTCAGCCACCAGTCTGTGGATGATGCCGTGGTTGCAGCCCGGGCAGTAATGGAAGGGCTTATCTGTCAAAAATCTGGGTCTTTCAAATATAACTTCAGACATTTATTTTCCCTCCTTCATCATGCTGTGGATCTTGTCGATGACTTCATCGGTGGTCGGCATCAAGCTGCCGAGGTGTCCGAAGAAATCAACTGTTTTGCCGCCGTTGATGGCAATCTTTACATCCTCGAGCATCTGTCCTTCGTTGAGCTCGACGTCAAGAACTGCTTTAACATTGTCTGTCAGAGCGGTTTCCTTAAGTGCATCATACGGGAACGGCCATACGGTGATGGGGCGGAACAGTCCGACTTTGATACCCTCTGCACGGAGAGAATCGATAGCGGATTTGCAGATACGTGCTACTGTGCCGAATGCAGTAATGACGTACTCTGCATCTTCGGTCTTGTAGCATTCCCACTGCTGCTCGTTTGCTTTCATCTCTGCATAGACTTCCTGCAGTTCCGCATTGTGAACTGTCAGAGAATCAGTGTCGATGTAGATGGAGTTGATAACGCCTCTCTTTTCAGGATCATCGCCCGGTTTCCAGCCTGTGCATGCCCACGGTTTTTTCTCTGGGTCGACTTTGAAGTCAATCATTTCGGGCATCTCAACAGGCTCCATCATCTGAGCGATGATGCCGTCTGCCAGGAACAGAACGGGAGTTCTGTACTGCTCAGCTTTATCAAATGCATAGGTCATGATGTCAACAGCTTCCTGTACGGAGGCCGGTGCATAGGTCAGCAGATGGTAGTCGCCGTTTCCGCCGCCCTTGACGCCCTGGAAGTAGTCTCCCTGAGAAGCCTGGATGTTTCCGAGGCCTGGGCCGCCACGCATTACGTTCAGGATGACGCACGGTACACGGGCGCCAGCGCAGTAGCTGATGCCTTCCTGCTTCAGGGATACGCCTGGGGACGAGGAAGATGTGATGCATCTTTCGCCGGTGCCGCCGCAGCCGTAGATCATGTTGATGGCAGCGACTTCGCTTTCAGCCTGAAGGAAGCATCCTCCGACTTCCGGCATACGTGCAGACATATACTCCGGGATCTCGGTCTGCGGAGTGATAGGATAACCGAAGAAGAAACGAGCTCCGGCTCTGATGGCGGCTTCAGCAATCGCTTCGCTGCCTTTCATCAATGTAAGTGACATATCGATTCCTCCTCCTTATTCCTTCACGATGCGGATCGCCACATCCGGGCAGGTACGAGCGCAGGACTGGCAGCCGATGCAGGCTTCCGGGTCAATGCACTCTGCCGGGTGGTAACCCTTAGCATTGAGTTTGGTTTTTGAGAGCTCCATGATTTTCTTCGGACATGCTCTTACGCACAATCCGCAGCCTTTGCACGCGCTCTCATCTACAGTAGTGATGAACATTACCATACCTCTTTTCTTTTATATTACTTTTGTGCTTATAAAAGACCGCTCACAGCGGTTTTCTCACTTTGAACGGACCAATATGCGGTCCTTCTGCTTCCTCTTTCTTCTCACCGAGACTGTCGATATAGCTATCCCAGTCTCTCTTCATATAGGTATCGATCGCCATAGGAGTTCCGATATACTGAGGATCATGTCCCTCTGCCATAAACTGATCGAGGAATTCCTGTTTTCCGGTAGTATATGCCACCGGCACTCCCGTGATTTGCGAGACCTGCTTTATCATCTCGTAGCCGTCACGAAGCTCTTCCGGACCGGTTTTTACCGCAAGATTAGTATTATTGATCATACCGGTGATTTTGAGTCTGGAATGCACCTGCATATCCTCCTGAAGATGAAGGATCTTTTCGATCGTGCCTGCCAGAGGTCTTCTTATATTTATAACATTTAAAACTTCAAGATTTTCGGGAGCCAGATCCAGGAAGTCCTGGTGGAACTGTCCCAGAGCCGTAGAACCGACGGAATCACCGCCTACATCAAAAACGACGGTATCCCAGTCCAGTGTAAAGGCAGACTTTACTTCCGCGGGAAGTGAGAGCGTTTCAATTCCGGAACAGGCAAAGTTCGGAGAAACAAGCCGGATTTCCTTCTGTTCCACCATTTTTCCGCGCTCGGTCAGTCTGAAATAGGTGTTGACCATATCAAGGTCAATAAGTTCGGTTCGGTCCCCTCTGGCAGCTGCCTGAACAGCAAAATTCAACGCCAGCTCCGATTTTCCGCTGCCGTAGTTACCAATTAGGACCTTCACTTTCTTCATAGCTACCTGAACCCACCTATAAAAATATATAAAATCAAACAAAATTTTAATAACTGTCTTCGCTTGCATTGTAGCATCCTGACGAAATTCAGTCAACAAAATCGGAGTTTTACGTCTTTAGATTTCGTAAAAATCTACAATTTATTCAATTTTCTATTTTGTTTTTGTGCATTTTTTATTGATTTCATGTTTTTTGCATTGATTTCGAGTAATTCGAGGCACTTTTACACGTTTTCACGAAAATTCGCACTGAATTTAATACATAATTATCACTGAAAATAGAATATTGCCTGTTCTGGAGATTCACATTTTTACAAAAATTCCGTTTGGTAAAACTATTATTTATAGGGCTAAAATAGTTTGTAATATGCTCGAAATCTCCTGTATTTTCCAAACTTTCTGGGCAAAATTGTTTGAAGTAATGTTCGGATCTCACTTTGATTAAACCCGAACTGGACCAATTACAGTGCCGTTTTTAAGACGCTATTTGTCGCTCGACACAGCATTTACTATTCAATCCGAGACTGTTTTTTATGATAAATTTTTGCCAATCTTTGAACATTTTTTAACACAAAAACACCTTTTGCTCCTCTTTTCGCTCGATTTTTGCAATTTTAAACTGAATTTTGTTGATGTCGGTTTATTTCGGACTTATTTTGACACATTTTAGTATGGTAAAGTAAAATCTAACTGTCAAAGTGTTGAAATTTCGAGCCAGTTTTGGCTCTTATTTCTTTTTTATTTCATAATAAAGAGCCCTTAATTGGAACGGAATTTCGAGAAAGAATTTAGGAGGAGTCTCAAATGGGAGATAAGAAACACTTCGGTACCAAAGCCTCCTGGGCAGCTGCATTTACAGTTGCTTCCGTTTGGTTCGGTACACATGTCGGAGGCGGTTTTGCTTCCGGTAACCAGGTCATTCAGTACTTCTCACAGTACGGTGCCACGGCAGTCATTTTCCCGATTATTACTTTCGGCTTCCTTGGCTATGTTACTTGGGTATATATGACCTTCGCAAAACTCAAAGGATTCGATAACTACAAGGACACATTCAAGGCGTTCTATCCGCAGGAGTGGATGGAAATCCTGTTTGAGATCTTCTACATTATCATCCTGCTGGCTGCAGTTGCTGCCGCTGTTACAGGCGCCGGCAACGTTCTTGCCAACTTCCTCGGCATCGAATATGTCGGCGGAAGCAAAATCATGATGAACCTGATCATCATTGCCGTTCTGATCATACTGTGCATTTTTGGTGTTAAGCTCGTTATCGCAGCTTCCACCTTCATGTCCATCGCGATTATCATTGTTACCACTATCATGGTCATCACCGGTCTGAGTGCTGATCTTCCCGCTATTACCAATCAGCTCGCACAGGCCAACGGCATTACGGAAACCGCCGCTTATACAAAGAACATCGGCGCTGCTATCTGGAAAGGCTGCATTATCTACGGTTCCTTCCAGGCAGTTTCCATTGCTCCGATGATTGCTGCTTCTCACGAAGACCTCACTCTGAAGGGCACCACGAGATCCGCCATCCTCGGCTGGCTGATGAACGGTATTGCCGCAGCAGCCTGCGGATACATGCTCTATCTGTGGTATCCTCTGCTGAAGGTCCTTCAGGATGCAGGCGTCGATGGATTCACAACAGCTCTGAACATCCCGAACCAGACCATGCTCGGCCTGATCGGCAACAAGTTCGTTCTTGCTCTGTTCAGCGTCCTGCTGTTCTTCGCCTTCGTTTCTACCTGTGTAACACTGGTATTCTCCATGATCCAGCGTTTCGGTCCGCTCTTCTTCCCGCAGAAAATTAAGAGCGAAAAGGCCCGTGGCTTCTGTGTTGCAGTTATCGTTATCGCAATCTGCTTCGCACTCAGCCTGCTCGGCCTGACCAACATCATCAAATATGCTTACGGCTACATGGGCTACTACTCCCTGGTCGTCATCATGATTCCGGCTCTGATCTGGGGCTCCAAGAGAATCAAAGAGGCCAAAGAGGAAGCCATTGCCAACGGCTACGATGTGGACGAATAATTCAATCGTTTCATGAAATTATTCAGGCGGACCTGTCTTCAGGTCCGTCTGTTTTAACGATTCAGGAAATTCTAAGCAAGGAGGCACGAAGATTCTCGGATCTTCGGACACAATTATGAAAATAGCGATGATCGGCTCCGGCGCTGCCGGCAGCGTTTTTGCAAGCTATCTCAACAAGGGCGGCGCAGAACTGACTCTGGTAGACCGCTATAAAGCACACATGGACAAAATTGCCGCAGACGGAATGGTCTTCCGCTCCCCTGTCGGCGAAGAAATCCTCACCGGATTTAGGACAGCTCCGACAGCGGAAGAGATCGGATTAATGGATATCGTGATCCTGATGGTAAAGGCAACTCAGACCGACTCCGTCATGCCTTCTGTGATGCCCGCCATCGGAGAGGAAACCGTTGTCGTTTCACTTCAGAACGGTCTCGGCAACGACGATGTTCTCTCCAAATATGTTCCTAAATCCCGTATACTGTACGGCTTCGGCACCATCGGAACTGAGCTTCCGGAACCGGGAACCTGTGTCAGCAAGCCCGAATCCGGTATCATCATGCACTTTGGTGCTGCGGAAAAGAGCGAACTTGCCGATAAGATCGGCAATTATCTGCAGGAAACCTTCTGCAAAGGCGGATGTGAAGCTAGATATGAAGACGATGTGCGTCCGTTTGTCTGGAAAAAAGCCATTTCCAACAGCGGGTACAATACGGTATCTGCCGTTTCCCGCATGAAGGTCGGTCCCCTCCTCGCCGATGAAGACGGACAGGATATTGTCTGGCAGGTATGGAAAGAGGGCTGTGAAGTCGCAAAATCCGAAGGCATTAAGGACCTTTGGCCTGAAATGGTCGAAGAAATGCCTCGCCTGCAGAAAGGCTTTGCCACATACTATCCTTCCATGGCACAGGATGTACTGATCCATCAGCGTCAGACGGAAATCGAACTTCTCAACGGCAAGATCGTTGAATACGGTGAGAAAAACGGTGTGCCTACCCCCTATAACAAGCTGCTGACTCAGCTGGTTCGTGCTATGCAGAAAAACTATGAGCTTCTTTATCAGAAGCAGAACTAAATCATAATTACTTAAGCGGCTCAGCCTCATGACTGGGCTGCTTTTCTATTTATATATAACCCTTATACCTCTATTACAAATCGTTTATTGACAAGGTGTTACCCGTACGCATAATATAAAATAAAGAATTATCTTATATCATGTAAGAGATATAAATACCATTCATAAATTATGTAGATTTTGGAGGAAAAAGTTATGGACTTCAGCAGCATTTATAATGCGAAGAAAATGACAGCCGAACAGATTGGTGCACTGGTGGAGAGCAACTGGCTTATCGGCTCCGACGCAAGCCTTTCCCAGCCGGACGGCATCATGCAGGCATGGGCCGATAAGATCAAGAACAGTGATGTAACCGGTGTTAAGGTTCAGACCCTCAACGATATGTATCCGTTTGCATTTTACACCGATGCGGAACTTGCCGCCAAGATGAGAGGCTATTCCTGGTTCTCCGGCGGCGCTGCCAGAAAAGCCGTCAATAACGGAATCGCGGATTTCATTCCGACTCATTACAGCGATATTCCTGCACACATCCGTAACGAGTACGATTATGACGCTGTATGCTTTGCCGTGTCTCCCATGGATTCCCACGGATATTTCTCCGTCGGCGGTACTTCTTCCCTGGCGGAAGCCTATATAGATAAATCAAAAAGAGTTTTTGTCGAAGTGAATAAATTCCAGCCGCGTGCGGTTCGCGGATTCCAGATCCATGTTTCCCAGATCGACGGTCTGTTGGAAAATGATCACAAGCTTGCTGTTATTCCGGAATCTGAAAGCGATCCCACGGCAGAGACCATCGGCGGCTACATTGCCGAACTCATCCCCGACGGAGCATGCATCCAGCTTGGCATAGGAGCTATTCCCGATGCCGCAGCACACGCGCTGGAAAACAAGCATGACCTCGGCATTCACACCGAGATGTTCACCGACTCCATGGTAGGTCTCATCGAATGCGGTGCCGTTAACAACAGCAAAAAACAGATCCACCGCGGAACCTCCATTACGACCTTCGCATTTGGCTCTCAGAGAATCTATGATTATATAGACGACAACCCGGCCATTGAGTTCCTTCCGGTCGACTATGTCAACAATCCCAGCGTTGTGGCCATGAACGATAACTTCATTTCCATCAATGCCGCTGTCGAAGTCGACTTCTATGGACAGGTCTGTGCGGAGTCCATCGGCACAAAGCATCTTTCCGGTTCTGGCGGACAGGTTGACTTTGTTCGCGGCGCGACCCATTCCAAAGGCGGCAAGAGCTTTATTGCATTTACATCTACTGCAAAAGGCGGACAGCTCAGCAAGATCAAAAGCACTTTGACGCCCGGAGCCTGTGTTACAACCGGCAAAAACGATGTTGACTATATCGTCACGGAGTATGGTGTAGCCCATCTGCGCGGAAGAAGCTATGCAGAGCGCGCCAAAGCTCTTATCTCCATTGCTCACCCTGACTTCCGTGATGAACTTACCGCCGACGCAAAGAAGCTCGGAATTCTTCTGTAATAATAATTATTATACGTCAAACGCAGAGGTGAACTGCTTAAGTTCTCCTCTGCGTTCTTATTTTAGACAGAAAACGACGGATCCGAAGATCCGTCGTTAATCAATATCAGAATATAGGATTAATTTTCCTCAGCAAGAGCGGCCTGTGCAGCTGCAAGTCTTGCAATCGGCACACGGAACGGTGAGCAGGACACATAGTCCAGACCGATCTTATGGCAGAATTCTACGGAAGTAGGATCTCCGCCGTGCTCGCCGCAGATACCGCAGTGCAGATCCGGACGGGTCTGTTTGCCGAGCTCAACAGCCATTTTCATCAGCTTGCCAACACCGGTCTGATCCAGTCTTGCAAACGGGTCATTCTCATAGATCTTATGATCATAGTATGCACCCAGGAACTTGCCTGCATCGTCACGGCTGAAGCCGAATGTCATCTGAGTAAGGTCGTTGGTGCCGAAGGAGAAGAACTCTGCTTCTTTAGCGATCTCATCGGCAGTCAGGCAGGCTCTCGGGATCTCCATCATGGTTCCTACCATGTATTTCATATCGGAGCCGGCAGCTTTCAGTTCGGCATCCGCTGTCCCAACGACAATGCTCTTTACAAACTGAAGTTCTTTGCGCTCACCGACCAGCGGAATCATGATCTCAGGAACCATCGTCCAGTCAGGATGTGCTTTCTGTACATTCAGAGCTGCACGAATGACAGCTTTGGTCTGCATCTTGGCAATTTCCGGATATGTAACAGCCAGACGGCATCCACGGTGGCCCATCATCGGGTTGAACTCATGCAGAGAAGCAATGATGGATTTGACCTGCTCAACAGTCTTGCCGACAGTGTGTGCAAGCTTCTCAATGTCCTCTTCCTCGGTGGGGACGAACTCGTGCAGAGGTGGATCCAGGAAACGGATGGTTACCGGTCTGCCTTCCATAGCGGTGTAGATGCCTTCAAAGTCATCCTGCTGAAGCGGAAGCAGTTTATCCAGTGCAACTTCTCTTGCTTCCAGAGTATCCGCACAGATCATCTCGCGGAATGCATCAATACGGTTTCCACTGAAGAACATATGCTCTGTACGGCACAGTCCGATACCTTCTGCACCCAGTTCTACGGCCTTAGCTGCATCATGCGGTGTGTCGGCATTGGTGCGAACTTTCAGTCTGCGGAAGGAATCTGCCCACTCCATAAGAGTTGCGAAATCTTCATCTTCCACAGCGCCTTCCTGTACAGGAAGTGCTCCGTCATAAATATTGCCGGTAGAACCGTCAAAGGAAATAACATCGCCTTCGTGATAGGTCTTTCCGCCCAGTGTAAAGGTCTTGTTCTCTTCATCCATATCAAGCTCTGTGCAGCCAGCAACACAGCATGCGCCCATTCCGCGGGCAACAACTGCCGCATGAGAAGTCATGCCGCCGCGTGCGGTCAGGATTCCCTGAGCTGCTTTCATGCCTTCGATATCTTCCGGAGAGGTCTCGAGACGTACCAGAACGACCTTTTCCCCTTTGGAGGCCTGCTCTTTGGCATCTTCTGCGGTAAAGACGATCTTTCCGCAGGCAGCGCCTGGTGCGGCAGGAAGTCCCTTGCCGATCTGTGTGGCATTCTTCAGGCTGTCCTTGGAGAAAGAGCCGTGAAGCAGGGTATCCAGGTTTCTGGGATCAACAGCCATAACAGCTTTCTTCTTATCAATCTTGCCTTCGTCAACAAGGTCGCGTGCGATCTTCAGAGCAGCCTTTGCGGTACGCTTGCCGTTTCTGGTCTGCAGCATGAAGAGCTTGCCGTTTTCGATGGTGAATTCCATATCCTGCATATCGCAGTAATGATCTTCCAGTTTGTGTGCCACACCGATAAGTTCATCATAGATCTCCGGCATGGTCTTTTTGATCTCATCGATCTCCATCGGAGTACGAACACCGGCAACAACGTCTTCGCCCTGCGCATTCATCAGCACTTCTGCGTAGAACTTATTTTCGCCAGTTGCAGGATCACGGGTAAATGCAACACCGGAACCGGAGGTGTCGCCCATGTTTCCGAATACCATTTCCTGTACGTTAACTGCGGTTCCCCAGGAATAAGGAATGTCGTTGTCACGACGATATACGTTTGCGCGGGGGTTGTCCCAAGAGCGGAAAACAGCCTTGACAGCTTCGATCAGCTGTACTTTCGGATCATCCGGGAAGTCCTCACCGATCTTATCTTTATATTCCTGTTTGAACTGGTTTGCCAGGGTCTTCAGATCGTCTGCATTCAGGTCGACGTCCTGCTCAACACCCTTCTGCTCTTTCATTGCATCGATAAGCTGCTCGAAGTATTTCTTGCCGACTTCCATGACGACATCGGAGAACATCTGGATAAATCTGCGGTAGCAGTCCCATGCCCAGCGGGGATTGCCGGATTTTGCAGCCAGTGTCTCTACGACTTCTTCGTTCAGGCCGAGGTTCAGGATCGTGTCCATCATGCCCGGCATGGAGGCACGTGCACCGGAACGAACGGATACCAGCAGCGGATTCTCCTTATCGCCGAACTTCTTGCCGGTGATCTCTTCCATCTTTTTGATGTACTCTTCGATCTGTCCGCGGATCTCGTCGTTGATCTGTCTTCCGTCTTCATAATACTGTGTGCAGGCTTCGGTGCTGATTGTGAAGCCCTGAGGTACCGGAAGACCCAGATTGGTCATCTCTGCCAGGTTTGCGCCTTTGCCGCCGAGCAGCTCGCGCATCTGTGCATTTCCTTCAGTAAACAGGTACACATACTTCTTGCTCATAATTGCTATCCTTTCTGACTATTGATTACGCCCGTTGCCGTCCCCGGCCCATCCGGAGTCACAGCCGCGGCGTTTTTTTACGATGGAGTCATCATTTCGTCATATCGACGAATCAAATCGATCATGTTTTTCCAAAACTTCTCAAAAAGTTCAATTTTTAAAAGTTTTTATAAAAAAAGAAATGATAACCTTATAAAAAGGTTATCATAAATATGCCCTATTAACAATTGATTTTAATGACAAATCAGACCTGTTTAAGAGCCCCGATTCGGTCTGCAATTTGTGCAAAATCGTCAATACCCAGTGCTTCTCCCCGAATTGTCTCGGGTAACCCCGATTCAGCTATAACCTTTTTGAGGTCATCTTTCGAAATTTCGCCGAACCCGGAAGACAGAGCATTGACCAGAGTCTTTCTTCTTTGATTAAAGGCGGCCCGCACACAGCGGAACATGAGTTTCTCGTCCTGCACTCTGCAGGGAACTTCTGTTCTCATTTTCATTTGAATGACACAAGAGGTCACTTTTGGTCTCGGCACAAAACAGTCCGGTGAAACCTCGAACAGTATTTCGGGTTCCGCATACCACTGGCAGAGGATCGAAAATGCGCTGTAGTCATGGTTTCCCTTCTGTGCACAGATCCGCTGGCCGACCTCCTTCTGGACCATGACCGTAACCGTATCAAACGCGCGGCTTTCAAGGATCTGAGCAATCACCGGGCTCGTAACATTGTAGGGAAGATTCGCACAGACCACAGGGCGAAGCCCCTGAAAGTTTTCTTCTGCAAGTACTTTAAGATCTTTTTTAAGGACATTGCCGAATAATACTTCCGTATTCTCACAGCCCCGCAAAGTCTCTTCCAATACCGGCATCAGACTTTCATCCAGTTCGACAGCCAGTACTTTCCCGGCACGTTCGGCAAGTTTTACCGTCAGGCAGCCGAGGCCGGGGCCAATTTCCAGTACACCGGTCCGTTCATCGAGCTCCGCCTCATCGGCGATGCGTTCCGGAACCCAGGAAGCTGTGAGAAAATTCTGTCCCTTGGACTTCGAAAAATGAAAGCCGTGTCTTCCCAGTACATCTTTTATAGTATTGATATCTGTCAGTTCCGTACGATCAACCCCTTCTCAAAGGCCTGTCTGCGGTCTCCCCGATCTTCCAGATTGCCGCGGAAACGATACCCGTAGCGTCCGAGGAGTTTCTTTGCAGGTTCATTGTGTTTTGATACATCAGCACGCATCGAATGCTTTTCCATTTTCTCCGCTGCAACAGCGGCATGCTCCATCAGCAGTCCTGCCATTCCGGATCCGCGATAGGGATCTCCCACTTCAATGTATTCCAGCACCGCATACGCCCCGGAAAAATGCCATCTGCCGTCCGTAATGCTGTCGTAAAACGGCTTTTCGTCTGTTGTCATCGCGTAATATGCCGCCGGGGCCTCATCATAGGTTAGCACGAAACAGTTTCCGTCCCTGATCCACTCTTGCAGAGTTTCCTCAGAAGGTGTACAGGCATATTTTCTTGCACACAATGTCCTGAGGGTTTCCAGGTCCTCATTCGTTGCCTTGCGAAAACCAGTATGCCCTTCCAATGGAATACGCTCTTCGTCTTTCTGAAGTTTCTTTAATAATTTCTGATCTTCTTTGGATGAAAGATCAAGTTTTTCGAAAAGGTCCGGCCTTTTCTCCTTAGTTCTCTTTATGCTTTGCATATGCCGCCACTGGTCTACCTTTGCATGATCGCCATTGAGCAACACATCCGGGACTCTTCGTCCTTCCCATACTTCAGGTCTCGTATATTGAGGATACTCGAGCATTCCGTTCCAGTGGCTCTCTTCGGTAAAGCAGCTTTCATCGGATAAAACTCCGGGGATGAGCCGGCAGACCGAATCCGCTACGGCCATAGCCGCAATTTCTCCTCCTGTGAGCACAAAATCCCCCAGGGAGATCTCCTCGTCCACGCATTCTTCGATAAAGCGTTCGTCAACGCCTTCATAATGTCCGCAGACAAGTACCAGATGATCATAATCGGACGCCAGGCGTTTTGCCGTATTCTGATCATACGGTTTTCCCTGAGGCGACATATATATGACACGTCTTCTGACGTTCTCATCATCCTCTGTCACCACTGCATCCAGCGCTGATTTCAGAGGCTGTGCCATCATGACGCAGCCCATCCCTCCGCCGTAAGGATAATCATCCACCTGTTTTTGTTTGTTTTCCGTATAATCCCGGATCTGAACGCATCGGATATCTATAAGTCCTTTGCTGCAGGCCCGGCCGATGATGCTCTCATGGAGCACACTGCCGGTGGTCTCCGGAAACAGTGTCAGAATATCTATTCTCATTAATTCACATGCCCTCGATCAGACGAACGGTTACGACTTTCTGCTCCGTATCCACGTTCAGCAGAAACTCCGGAACCGCCGGTACCAGTATTTCGCGGTCACCCTGTATTATGAATACGTTAGCCGCAGGCTCTTCCAGTATATCTTTTACGAGACCAAGTTCCTGCCCATCTTCTGTAACGGCCTTTGCACCAATCACATCGGAAAGAAGATAGGTTCCTTCTGGAAGTTCGATCTCGTTTCTGTCCACTTTAATGATCTTGCCCTTCAGAATCTGAGCTTTTTCTACGTCATCGACTCCATCAAACTTAGCATAGAGAAAACCTTTCTGTGTTCGTGAAGAGATCACCGAGAGCTCTTTTCCGCTCTCTAGGTAAAACATTCTGAAACTCTGCAGAAATTCCGCAGAATCTGCCCAGGGCTGGATCTTTACTTCTCCGTGCAGACCGTGAGTGTTGACGATGCGGCCTGCCTCGAGAAATGTTCTGTCTTTATTTTCGTTCATAATATTTCCTCTTTATCCATAAAAGGGCTGCCTTATCCGGCAGCCCTTTTAATTCAGTCCATAATGTCGACTGAAACCTTTTTGCCCTGTTTCTGGGCAACAGCCCGCATGAGTATACGAATCTCTTTAACGATCCGGCCCTGCCGGCCAATGACCTTGCCCATATCTCCGTCAGCGACACGAACCTCAAATACGGTCTCGCCGCCTTCGGCGCGCTCGGTCACAGAAACCTCGTCAGGATGATCGACCAGGTTCTGTACAATATAGGTCAATAATTCTTTCATGCCGGTAGACTCTCCTTATCAGCCCTGAACTTTTTTAATCAATCCGCGTACAGTGTCAGTCGGCTGTGCACCGTTCTTGATCCAATAATCAACGCGCTCCATATCCACTTTGATCTTGTCAGCGACATCTTCTGCGCAAGGATCATAGGTTCCGATTTCCTCGATGGCTCTTCCGTCACGAGGGGATCTGGAATCCGCAACAACGATACGGTAGTAAGGGTTCTTCTTAGCACCCATTCTGCGAAGTCTGATCTTTACCATAATTCATTTCACCTCCATGTCATAAACTGTCTTCTTAGCTAATATTTTATAAAGGCAATCGCCTGTAGCTAGGCTCGTTTATCAGAAACCGGTCGGCATTCCGGGAAATCCTCCCATGCCTCCCATTTTTCTCTTCATTTTCTTCATGTTTTTGCCGCCGAACTGCTTCATCATCGACTGCATTGCCTCATACTGCTTAAGCAGCCGGTTGATATCCACCACCTGAAGTCCGCAACCCGCGGCTATTCTCTTTTTCCGGCTAGAATTGAGGATTTCTGGATTATTCCTCTCTTTCGGGGTCATGGACAGGATGATCGCTTCGATATGTGCCAGCGCCTTATCGTCGACCTGAGCACCCTTCAGAGCCTTTGCATTCATTCCGGGTATCATTGAGGCCATATCCGAAAGATCGCCCATTCCTTTGACCTGATTAAGCTGTTCAAGATAATCCTGCAATGTGAACTTGTTTGCCAGAAGCTTTTCCGCCATTTCGGCTGCCTGCTTCTCATCGTAAGCCTGCTCCGCTTTTTCGATAAGCGTAAGCATGTCGCCCATTCCCAGGATCCTGGATGCCATGCGGTCCGGATGGAAGGCTTCAATCATATCAAGCTTCTCGCCGGTTCCAACGAACTTGATCGGTTTTCCGGTAGATGCCGTGATTGACAGCGCCGCACCGCCTCGTGCATCACCGTCAAGCTTCGTCAGCATGATGCCGGTAACGCCAAGGGCCTCGTCGAAGGCATTCGCAGCGTTCACCGCGTCCTGACCTGTCATCGCATCGACCGTCAAAAGTATCTCCGCAGGTTCTACCGCATCCCGTATATTCTGCAGTTCCTGCATCAGTTCTTCATCGATATGAAGACGGCCGGCCGTATCCAGAAAGATCAGGTCATTGCCGTGTTTTTTCGCATATTCGACGGATGCTTTTGCAATATCCACGGGATTGGTCTGCCCCATCTGAAAAACGGGGATCTCCAGCTGAGCTCCTACGGTCTCCAGCTGATCGATGGCGGCCGGGCGATAGATGTCACAGGCAACAAGCAGCGGATGCTTTCCCTGCTTTTTCATATAGGCAGCAAGCTTTGCTCCGTTTGTAGTCTTGCCCGCGCCCTGCAGTCCAACGAGCATGACAATGCTCGGTGACTGTGAAGATATGTTCAGTTTTTTATTTTCGGAGCCCATCAGCGAAATGAGCTCTTCATTAACGATCTTGATGACCTGCTGTGAAGGCGAAAGTGCTTCAAGAACATCCTCGCCGCTGGCCTTTTCCGTCACGTTTGCCGTAAATTCTTTTACGACCTTATAGCTTACATCCGCCTCCAGAAGCGCCATGCGAACTTCCCGCATCGCCTCTTTGACGTCGGCTTTCGTAAGTCTGCCCTTGGATCTGAGCTTTTTAAAGGTCTCTGCAAGCTTGTCCGATAAGCTCTCAAATGCCATTTGTTATCCTTTCAGAAGCCCCAGCTTCTCTTCGATCGATCCGATGGCCTGCTCCGTCTCGGGGCCGGTCTCTTTTCGGATCACGTCCAACTGTTTTCGGATCTCAGTAATGATCCGATCCTGTTCCATATATTTCTCCACAAGCCCGGTTTTGGATTCCATCTCTTCCATAGCCTTTTCGGCCCGGCTGATCTGGTCCCACACTCCCTGCCTCGAGATTCCAGTTTCTTCCGCGATCTCGGAGAGTGAATAGTCTTCATTGTAATGAAGATCGAAGTATTCTCTCTGTTTATCCGTAAGCAGCGGTCCGTAGATATCGAACAGCAATGCTCGTCTGAATGCCGGATCCGGCATCGGTCTTCACCTCCCGCTGTCAAGCGGAATTTCTTTACAGCTTTTGAATTATATTACTATAAAGCATCGGTGTCAAGGCTTTTTTCTTGTCGCGCTTTCCGTTTGAAAATTACACGGACTCGCCTTCGCTGTTTTCCAGATTCCCTTGCTCTTCATCCGGAACCGAAACATCCTTCTCGTCTTCCTCTTCAGGTTCTTCATAAACAGCATCACCATGACGCATCAGAGAACCGCTCACCAGCTTGCGATGAGACATTTTCTTTGCAACAGATGCCGCAAATCCGTCACCTGATGTCTGTACCAGCAGGTGTTTCCCCAAAATCGCCGCAATATCCGTATCTTCATCAAGTTCGGTCGCCAGCGTCTCCATAATTAACAGGCTTCTGGCCAGCATAGTAAAGGATTTCGGGATCTGCACTCCGTACTCCACCGCGATATCCAGTGCATCGGTAACGATACCGGAAGTACTGGACATCTTCTTTAAGTTAAGAGTTCGGTACTGATCGGAATAGCCTCGCAGCGCCGCACGAAGTTCTTCCATTCGCGGAAAGTCCTCTCCATATCCGCAAATTTTCAGTGCTCCAAGCGTATACTGTTCATCGTCGTTTATGAGGACTCCATGCATTACCTGGAAAATGGCATCCGCCTGTTCTTCGGAAATTTTACCCATCATACCCATATCCAGCCATACGATCTGCCCATCCAGGATCCGAAGGTTTCCGGTATGGGGATCGGCATGAAAGAATCGATCCTCTACCACCTGCTTGATATAATTTCTCGTCAGTTTCCTGCAGATCTCTTTTGTATCATAGCCGGCGCTTCGGAGAGACTCAAGATCCGACAGCTCATATCCCCCGATATATTCCATGACCAGAACATTTTTCGTACAGTATTCACGGTATACTGCCGGACAGCGGACATAGGCCACTTCCCGCATGTTTTCCGATACTCTTTCAATGTTGTCCGCTTCCTGCAGAAGATCCAGTTCCTCCTGAGCGGTCTCCCAGACTTCATCAAGCGCTTCATTGATATCAAAGATCCTGCCTATCGATGTGAAACGCAGAACAGCAAGAGCCTTTTTAAGAAGTCTTATATCCCGCTCCATGAGCGAATAGGTATTGGGCCGCAGTACCTTAACCGCCACGTGGGTGCCGTCCAGCAGGTATCCTTCATGGACCTGGGACACAGAAGCCGATCCCAGCGGATAGGCGCTGATGTTTTCAAACACCTTGTGCCAGGACTGCCCGTACTCATCCGAAATCACTTCGCGGATCTGTGCCGTAATCATATGCTCCGCATCGGTTCGCAGGGTTGCCAGTGCTTCGCAGTAATCTTTCGGCAGCATATCCGGCCGAAGGCTCAGGATCTGACCGATCTTGACAAAGGTGGCCCCCAACTCCTTGCAGATGCTGCATAGTTTTTCCGGTGTCATTCCCTGTGTGATCTTATGCTGGCTGAGGACTCTTATGATCTCCAGCAGACGCTTTCCGTCGCTGCTTGTCTGTTCCGTGCGGACTTCACTCATAACTGTACTTCAATCCATTCTCTCTTAATTTAATTTATTTTACTTTTATTTAAGCTTTGTGACAAGAGCACAACTTATATTAGCCCTTCAATGAAACAGTGCACCGTATGATGAAACATACGGTGCACCTGATTTAATACATAATATTATTCTTTCGGTGTTTCTTCCTGTTCTTTCTGAGCTTCAGCCGCTTCTTCCTTCATGGCTTCGATCTCTTCTTCGACGCTCTTTTCGTCTTCATAGATCTCTTCGGCAGAGGGCACATATTCGTTGTACCGCAGCTTTGCTCCGGCCACAAGGCGCTTATGTGCGATCTTCCTTGCAAGTTCTGCTGCCATTCCGGTCCCGGCCGACTGTGCGAACAGATACTTTCCGAGGATCTTCACAAGATCGGTATCCGCATCAAGGTCTGCCACGATTCCCTCCATGACGAAAAGACTTCTGGAATACATCGTAAACTCCCGCGGGATCTTCACATCGCAGGATTTGGCGATCTGCATAATGTCTGTTACGATCTCTATGGAATCCCGCATATCGCCGATAGACAGCGAACGGTAGCGTTCCACATAATCCTTGAATGCTTCCCCAAGCTGCTCTCTTTTTTCAAAGGTCTCCGGATCGTAGCCGCAGACTCTGAGCGCTCCGTCCGCGAATCCCTGAGAATCATTTTTCAGGATCGCGTGCATGCAGGCAAAGATAGCCTCGTTCATCTCCTCCGAAAGTGTACCCATCATTCCCATATCGAGCCAGATCAGTTCCCCGTTCTGGACCCGGATATTACCGGAATGCGGATCCGCATGGAAGAAGCGGTCCTCTGAGAATTGCTTGATGTAGCTTCGAATCACCTTTTGACAGACTTCCTGGAGCGAATATCCGGCATTCTTCATTCCCTCGTAATCGTTGAGTTCATAGCCTCCGATATATTCCATCACCAAGACATTCTTTGTCGTATAATCATGAAAGACTGCCGGGCATCGGCAGAATTTCATCTCCGTAAGATTTTTTTGAAGCCGTTCGATATTTTCCGCTTCCTGAAGCATATTCAGCTCATCCTTTGCGGTTTCCCACATCTCATCCAGAGCCTCTGTCAGATCTACGACCTTGCTCATGGAAGAGAATCGAAGAATACCGAGGGCCTTCTTCAGCAGCCGGATATCCCTCTCCATCTGCTGATAGGCATTGGGACGAACAACCTTTACCGCAACTCTCGTCCCTTCCAAAAGATAGGCTTCATGGACCTGAGAAACGGAAGCGGCCCCCAGCGGAAACGGCTTGATGCTCTGAAATACGGTGTTCCAGGGAGCTCCGTACTCATCCGAAATGATTTCGCGGATCTGGGCCGTGATGACATGGCTGGCATCCGTTCGAAGAGATTCCAGCTCGTCACAGTATGCCTTGGGCAGAACATCCGGTCTCATACTTAAAAGCTGTCCGAACTTGACAAAGGTCGGTCCCAGATCATTGCATATCGCGCAGAATTTCTGCGGTGTCATGCCCTGAGTGATCTTATGCTGATTGAGCACTCGTATGATCTCGATCAGTCGTTTTCCGTCGCTGGTAGTCTCCATCTGCGCTGCACTCATAATTTAAAATCCCCTAATCCGAATAAATATCGATGCCCATATTTTAATATTTAAACAGATTACGGTCAATCCCGAAAAACGCACCTGTGTGCCTGTGTATGGTAGCAGCTGTTGCAGGAGATGCATTTTGCCGGTTTCGTGTCTCCCGAAGCCCACCGTGCGATCAGATCCGGTTCCCGGATCAGAGGTCTTGACAGCGAGAGCATCTCGATGTTCTCTTCGGATACGATCCTGTTCATGTTATCAAGACTTCTGTGACCTCCTACCAGTATGATCGGAATACTGCTGAGTTTTTTGAGTCCTTTGGCGAAAGGAAGATAATAAGATTCATTGCAACCCGCTTTGATTCCGCTTACGGAAGTGCCGTTGGCACTGATCTCCACAGAGTCCAGTCCTTCTTTCTCCATATGCAGGATCGTCTCTGCGGACATTTCGGGCGTCAGTCCTCCGGGCATGAAATCCGTGCAGTTGATCTTCATCGTCACATGTATTCCCGGCGCTTTCTGCTTTATACCCCTGAGGATCTCTAACAGAATCTCCGCCCTTTTTTCCGTATCTCCGCCGTATTCATCAGTTCTGTGATTATATGCCGGTGAAATAAAGCGGCTGAGATAAAATCCATGCGCCGCATGGATCTGAACTCCGTCAAAGCCGACTTTCTGCACTCTCTGTGCGGCATCGCCGAACAGTTCAACGATCTCACGGATCTGCTCCCTGCTTATGTTGTCTGCTTCCAGTCTCCTGCCGTCTCTCACGAATTCACCAAGTGCCAGCTGCATAATGACGGGAACATTATAGGAATGTGTCCTTCTCGGAATTTCTCCCCAGCGCTCGGCAAGTTTTTCATCATAGATTCTGGCAAGACCTCCGAATTCATTGTCGTGCCGATCCACACTGGTAAATCCCGTGATCAGCAGTCCCGTTCCGCCTTTTGCCAGTTCCTCATAGATCTCCACCTGCTCTTCGACCGGGCCTCCGTCTTCATCCGCAAGGGCTTCCCAGGTCGCAGAGCGAACGATTCTGTTTTTAACCTTTAAATTATTAAGCTCGACCGAGTCAAATATTGTTTTTCCCATGTTTTTCAGCTCCTATTTTTTAAATTTTCCTTCCATGTATTTTCGATACAACATACATTCCGCATTTCCCGGAGAATCCGGAAAGATCCTGGAAGCGCACTCTGGTGCAGGCACCCATTGAGCTTTATCTACTTCTGACGATGTACACAGTTCCTGCTTTTTCGCGCGCCCCACAAATGCGTGCATCAAAAGCTGTTGCGGTTCGAACCAGACCGTACCGGCAGGCTCCAGAGACTCCAGCACAATGCCGATCTCCTCTTTTACCTCACGTATTGCAGTATCTTCAGCTGACTCTCCGGGCTTTATATATCCGGCCACAAAAGACTCATAACGATCGGAAAGATATCCCTGTCGAAGCAGGGTAATCTCATTGTATTCGTTAACAACCAGCACAATGGAGCAGTCCCAGAAATTATCAAACCACAGTTTTCCGCAGCTTTCACAGTAAGGAACCGATCCTTCGTCCCCGGCATTTCTGCTTCCGAGTTTGCTTCCGCACTGCGGGCACTATCTATAGCGCATCAGATCGACCTCGCTTCTCTGCGGAATGCTCTTGTAAATGACTTCTCATCCATTGTTCCTATTGCACGATCCAATGTTTCCAGCATCCTGTTTTTATCTTTTCCGAGATATCCCTGAAACCGAATCGCATCCAGAGAATGGGCTGCCCAGAAATAGCATTCCGGGAGTTCAAGCTGCTCGATAAAATCTCTTTCTTCGACCAGCATCTCCTTTTCCCCAGCAGGCACGAATTCTCCTGACTGCACATCCTCATATAGGTCGGTTCACGCCGCTTGTGAATTTCATAAAATCCTCTTCTTTCAATAATGTAAATAGTTTATAAATTGTTTCCTCAGGTAATTGAATTCTTCATCCTTCAGGTATATTTTATATACCAGGTATGTAAAAACAAGTACGCAGTTTTTTCTGCCTTACTTTTGATTTTCAGGAGGTGCACTATGCCCGAACAAAATAAAGTAGATTATCCTATTGACGAAACGCTGCAGGACGTAACGGAAGACCGCTGCCCGATCCTTTATGCGCTGGATATCGTCGGTCAGAAATGGAAGCTCCCTATCCTCTGGTATCTGCAGGCTGCGGATGCCACAAGATATAATGAGCTTAAACGCCGCATTCCCGGTATTACCAACATGATGCTCACTAAATCTCTCAGAGAACTGGAGGAAGCCGGACTTGTATCAAGAGATGTTGTTGACAGTGTACCCCCGAAAGTCACCTATGCCTTGACACAGAACGGGCGGGATCTTCTTCCCACGCTCAATGATCTGTACAAATGGGGTGAACATCAGATGGAATGCGCAAAAGACAAGAACGCAGCCAATGCAGCCTCTGAAGCGGAAAGCGAAAACGCATCCGAGAACATCGTGCATTAATTTGCCGGATGTGGATTTAAATCATTAAACGTGTGTGATATACTTGTTATTTGTGAATAACTAACATTTCTGAAACATATTCAGGCCGGTTTATCCGGCCGCAGGAGGGAATGAATTGGATTATAAAAGAACCGAGATCATGCCGGGTGTGATGATGACATCGTTGCAGACGGACCGTTTCAAAACAGGCTGTCTCAGCATCAATCTGTTATCCCCGCTTTCACCGAATACCGCTTCGATGAATGCTCTGATCCCGTTTATCATGAGAAGAGGAACCATGACGACGCCGAACATGCGCGCCATGGCGATCCGTCTGGAAGAGATGTACGGAACCGAGATCGTTCCTGTGATCCGCCGTATAGGCGAAATTCACAGCACGGGCTTTTACGCCAGCTTTCCGGATGCACGATATCTTCCTGGAAAAGAGGATGTTCTCCCGGACGTGTCAAACTTTCTGGGTGAAATGATCCTTGCTCCCCGTACCAGGGGTGGGCTGTTTCTTCCGGATATCGTAGACAGTGAAAAAGAAAAACTGGATAACATCATCCGAAGCCGGATCAACAATCGCCAGGGCTATGCGCTGCAGCGCTGTATCGAGGAGATGTGCCGCCATGAAGCTTTTGCCACTATGAAGTACGGTTCGGAGAAAACACTGGAAAATGTACATTATGTGGCACTGACTCAGCACTACCACGATCTTCTTTCTACCTGTCCCATCGAAATCTTCTACTGCGGAAGCACGGATCCAGAAACCGTAGCCGATCAGCTTCGTACGGTGTTTGTTACTCTCCCCCGCAGAGACTTGAATACAGATATTAAAACGGAAGTTCGAATGACCTCCGTTGAGGAGACGCCGCGCGTCACGAAAGAATGCAAAAGCGTGTCGCAGGGAAAGCTTGTCATAGGAAGCCGTCTCGGCAGTTTCATGGAACCCCACAACATTCCGGCCATCCGGATGTTTAACGACATCTATGGGGGTTCCGTTACTTCCAAGCTTTTTGAGAACGTGCGCGAAAAGCTTTCACTGTGCTATTACGCCAGTTCTTTTGTCGAGACCCACAAAGGCCTGATGTTCGTCTCCTCGGGCATCGATCCCAAAAATTACGATTCCGCTCTGGATGAGATCTTCCGCCAGCTGGAAGATATCCGAAACGGAAATATTTCCGAGGACGAAATGCGCGCTGCACGAAACGGGCTGGTTTCCTCTTACCGGGCACTGGAAGGCAATCAGGGTTCCATGGAAAGCTATTACCTTGCAAACGTGCTGGAAGATGAGGCTCCTCCTACCCCGGATGAAACAGCGGCTCTGATCGAAAAAGTAACGAAAGATGATGTGGTCGCCGCGGCAAACAGCATTCAGTGGGATCAGATCTATTTCCTGTACGGCGACGGTGAGGAGGTGTCGGACGTTGTCAATGAATGAATACAAAACCATCGGTGAGACCGTTATCTGCGAAACGCTTCCCAACGGTCTTCGTATCCTGATCAATCCCCGTCCCGACAGCCGCACCGCATTTGCCGCCTTTGCGACGCGTTACGGCGGATCTTATCTTCGCTTCAAATGCGACGGTGAATGGCATGATACGCCGGCGGGTATTGCACACTACCTGGAACATAAGATGTTCGACATGCCGGAAGGTGACAATGCCTTAACGGATCTTTCTTCCAACGGTGCCGATCCGAATGCTTTCACGGCAGCCGGAATGACCTGCTATCATTTTGACTGCACGGAAAATTTCGAAGAGAATCTTGAAATGCTGCTGCACTTCGTCTCGACGCCCTACTTCACCGAAGAAACCGTTTCCAAAGAGCAGGGCATCATCGGTCAGGAGATTGAAATGACCGAGGACAATCCCTCCTACCGTCTTTATATCGATATGCTGAAGCTCCTGTATGATCACCATCCCATTCGGGATACGGTGGCCGGTTCCGTCGAGAGCATCTCGCATATCACTCCCGAGCTGCTTTATAACTGCTATAAGGTATTCTACAATCCGTCCAACATGATTCTGAGTGTCTCGGGCAACGTGGACCCTGATCAGGTGATTGAGATTGCACGCAAGACCGTAACGGCAGAAGCGGGTGAAGTCCCCGTTGCGGATTTCGGAGCTCCGGATCTGGATCAGCCACCCATGAAACTTGCCCGCAGGGTCATGGAAGTGGCCACTCCCCTTTTCATGATCGGTTCCAAGATCGCGCCTGCGGAAAACGGACAGGCCGTCCTTCATCAGAAACTTACCGCTCAGCTTGCGCTTCGCATTCTGTTCGGCAATTCTTCCGAGTTTTATACCTCTCTGTATGCCGACGGACTCCTGGATCATGACTTTGATTCGGAGATCGATTATTCCGCCGGTACCTGTACCGTTATTATCGGCGGAGAAAGTGACGATCCCGTCCGAGTACTCGAGGAAGTTTCGAACACCGTAAAGCAGGTTCTTGCAAAAGGGATCGATCCGGCAGATCTGGAGCGCGCCAAGAAAGCCTCCTATTCAGCCCGTCTGCGCGGACTGGAAGACGAAGATAACATTGCCATTGCATTGATTGAAAGCGCATACATGGGATATGACCAACTGGACAGCTTTGAAGAACTATTTAATATAACAAAAACCGACTGCGAGGATTTCATTCGGGAGGCCCTTGATCCGAAGAAGCTCGTTTTGTCGGTGATCTATCCGAAACAGGTAGGTGATGTCAATTGACTGCTACGATGATGCGTGACGCAGCCATCAGCTTTCCGATGCTCGGGAACCTGACCATCAATCCAAAGGCTTATTTCACGATCTTCGGCGTCACGGTCTACTGGTACGGTGTGCTGCTGGCCCTTGCCGTACTGTGTGCCATGTGGTGGATCGCCGCACACGCCAAATACTTCGGCATCGAAAAAGACACGATCTATGATGAGGCGATCTGGTGTATCATACTGGGCGTTCTCGGCTGCCGAATCTACTATGTAATATTCCAGTGGGACTACTACTCCCAGCACCTCGGCGAGATCATCAAGATCTGGGATGGCGGCATCGGAATGTACGGCGGACTGATCGCCTGCTTTCTCTTTCTTCTTGTCTGGACCAAGGCAAAGAAGATCCCCCTGGGTGCTCTGCTGGACGCAGATGCCTCCGGACTTCTGCTGGGGCACAGCATCGGCCGCTGGGGCAATTTCATAAATCGCGAGGCCTTTGGCAGCGAGACAGGCATCTTCTGCCGCATGGGTCTGACGGAACCCGGGCAGGAGACGGTCTACGTTCATCCAACCTTCCTTTATGAGAGTCTTTGGACTCTGCTCGGATTCATCGTATTGAACGTCTGGGCAAAAAAAGGAAAGCGAAAATATGACGGTCAGCTTTTCATCTTATACATTCTCTGGTATGGAGCAGGCCGGGCAATGATTGAAGGGCTTCGCACCGACAGCCTTTATCTGATCCCCGGCGTCATACGTGTGTCCCAGCTTGTCGGGATTCTCAGCGTGATATCCATGGCAATCGTTCTTCTGGTACAATCCCGCAGAGAGCACCCTCCGGAAAAGCTGTACGTAAACCGTATAAAAGCAGAGGCTGAAAGCACCGATTATACTCCCGATGTGCAGGACAGTGCAGGGACAAATACAGCATCAAGCAATGACACAGACATCGAACCGGAAACGGTCGACAGCAGTGACTCTATCGAAAAAAATAATATGAATGTAGAAAGGACCGAATAATCATGGCAGATTTCAATGACTACAAGGAAATGCTCAAAGATACTCTGAACACTCTGACGGAGAAAGCCAAAGAGATTACGGACAGTGACGCCGTAAAAGGCACCATTGTGACACTCAGTGAGAAAGCAAAAGAGATCGCAAATTCCGATCGCCTTCGTGACACCGTCAACAACATCGGCGATAAGGCAAAGGAAATGTCCGATCCCGATAAATTTAAGGAAACGGTCAACAATCTGACGGGCAAGGCCAAAGAAATGGCGGATCCCGATAAAATCAAAGAGACCGTCAGCAACCTCGGCGAGAAAGCAAAAGTCATTACCGATAAAGATTCCCGACAGGAGCTGGTAAACAAAGGCACCTCCGCTGCAAAGCAGGCAGGAAATGTAGCCAAAATGACCGTCAAGGCAGGCTCGCTCAGAGAAGACCTGAAGAAAGCCTATGTGGAAGTCGGAAAGCTTTATTACGATGAGCATCGCGACAATGCGGAAGATTACTTCGCTCCCCTGTTCAACCGTGTGACCGAACTCACACAGCAGCTGGAAGAGATCGAGGATGCCATAGAAGCCGCAAAAGCAGGTCAGGGCAAGAACAACGAAGAGGAAGAACCCGCAAAATTTATCGAGCCGTCCGACACCGCTGCGGAAGCCAATTCGGAAGAACAGGAATAATCCGTAATCAAAAAAAGATCCATCTTTAAATGATGGATCTTTTTTCATGAAATTTCTTTTGGGTAACCGTATTCTTCCATAACATCAACGACGAAGTCCATAAACCTTAGCACAGCGGGCGAAGCCTCTTTGCGGTTCGGAACTCCCATACCGAACTCGATATACTGAACCGGTTCTATGGGTACCGTTACGATCCGATGTTTCATATCCGTAGTGATCAGTTCATTCATGATGCTGATGCCGAGGCCCTTTTCCACAAGTGCCGCCGCCGAATAGCTGTCTCTTGTCGTAAACCGAACATCCGGCTTAAGGCCTTTTCTTCCAAGAACCACAGAGGCATCGTCATCGTTTCTGAGCTCATCAATAATGAATCTTTCGTTCGCGATCTCCTCTATGGCCACGGATTTTCTGCTTGCCAGCGGATGATCTGGCGGCAGAACCGCGACTACTTTGACCTGTGCCAGCGGGATCCAATCTATGTCCAGTCCTTCGACCCGGCTGAAAAATCCCAGGTCCGCGCTCTTATCGAGCACTCTTTCAACGATTTCTGAAAAGGTTCCCTCCATAAGTCCCACCCGGACTCCTGGATATTCCGACTCAAACCGTTTCAATATTTCAGGAAGCCAATGTGTCGCCACGCTGGAAAAAGCCGATATATTGATATTTCCCGTAACAAGTCCTTTAAGATCTGCCGCAATCTGATCGATTCTGTTTTCCTGCCGAAGAAATTCTCTCACGGCAGGAAGCAGAGCTTCTCCTTCCGTTGTCGGCATGACTCCATGCTTAGAACGAACCAGCAGCGGGAATCCAAGCTCTTCCTCCATTCCGGCAATCAGTCTGGAAAGGCCAGACTGGGTATATCCCATCAGTTCTGCTGCTCTGGAGATCTGGCCGCATTCAACGGCGGTCAGAAATGCCCTGCACCGCAATGTATCCATTTTTTCTTCTCCTTCCGTGGATAATCCCGTCGATTCCCTTAACTTCGCTGATCACAGCACCTGTAAGGATCAATAATGCACCTACCGTCTGTGCCATTGTCATAGTCTCATGCAGTATCACGGCGGCAAGAACAAGTCCGAACACTACTTCGAGGTAGCCGAGCATGGAAACGGTCTGTGCCGGCAGTACGCTCATAGACGAGAAATAGAGCCATCCAGCGATTCCGGTATTCACGAATCCGAGAATCAGGATCAGGATCCAGTCATGGGTCGTAGCCGGAAGGGCCACCTGTCCCCGCAGCATCGTATACAATGCGACAGTAACGAAGGTTGACAGAAGCTGAAGCACGGAATTTTCCATTCCGTCCAGTTCCCTCGCACTCTTGTTCAGGATCACTGTTCCCGCGAGACAGAATGCCGCCAGTACTCCACAGATAAGCCCCTTCACATCAATTCCGCCTGAAAGAGCCGTTCCGCTGATCATAGCCGCGCCTCCGAAGGCCATAAATATAGCAAAAACCTTCTTCGCATTGATCTTCTCATCAAAGAACAGCGGCGAGAGTGCAATAACAATGATGGGGCCCATATACTCCAATACCGTGCCGAGGCTGACACCGATCCTGTTATAAGCCTCGTAGACCAGCAGCCAGTCCACCGCCATAACTACTCCAGAGGCAATTACCAGAAGTCTGGAACGTAAACTTGCTTTTCGAGATGGCTTTTTCCCGGAAAGGAAAAAAATGCCCGCCAGAAGAAGACTTCCAAGAAGGGTTCGCAGAAAAACGATCTGCGTACTGCTCAGGTCTATAAACTTGGCTATGATCCCGCAGGACGAATACAGTCCCATAGCCGCAATGAATTTCAGATGATCTTTTCTCATGACGATCCCTCCTGTTCAAGTATTTTGTATTTACCGTGGAGATAGTATCATGAGAATATTTATTTGAATAGCGAATGTTTGTAATGATATCTATTCCGTTTTGGAATATATTATTTTTAAAGCTGCCCTCCGTATCTTTTACGGAAGGCATACTTGTTATTCCGAGGTCTGCCCTTCCTCTGTCTCTTTGGGAAGGAAGATATAGTTTAGATCCACGGTACCTGTAATTCCCTGTACCTTTCCCTCAAAACTGTACTGCCAGATATCCGCAAAATAATAGAAATTCGGATAACTGCCAGGTGATGTAAGCCAGAAATAATAGTCTTTAAGGGCCGACAGGTCATAATAATGATAGGCCAGATCCAGATTCATGTAAATACAAGGATCGTACCCGCCGTCGGCAATGGTCTGACAGAAAGTCTGAGCAATCGCCGTAACAGTCTCTCTGTCGATCTCGTTTGTTCGGCTGTCATCTTCTCCCTCTACAATCTCCCAGTCAAAGGCGATCGGAAGATCGATCTCTCTGTTATTCATCGCAAGAAGTACCAGTTCCGCTTCTTCCTGTGCTTCTTCCACCGTCACAGCCTGAGAAAAGAAATAAATGCCGACCTTGAGCCCCGCTTCCCTAGCTTCTTTCAGATAAGTCTCGAATTTTTCATCCTTCGAAATACTGCCGTTGCTCCATCCGCGGTACCCGATCCGGATAAATGCAAAATCAATGCCGGATGCCTTCACGGTCGCCCAGTCAACGTTGCCCTGATAGTAGGATACATCGACACCTCGAACACAGGTATATCCGTCTCCTTTATAGACCGGAAAACCGTTCTGGTCGGCAATGAAATCCTCTTTGGTGATATCGTTTATTGTAACATCCTTGTACGGTGTGATCATGATATTATTGCTCCCGTCGAAAACTTCCACCGGATCCGGATCTCTGTCGTAATTATAATAAAGAGCGCCAAGAACTCCCAGAATGGCAAGCGCAAGAAGGAAGCGGCCGAAACGCCCCGACCGTTTTTTTCTCTTCTTTTTGCTAATTGCAGTTTTACCCGTTTTGGAAAGTTTTGGATCCTGCACCTTTTTTGTCGTCTTTTTACTGTTTCTTTCCATGGCTCGTACTTTAGCACAAGCTTCTGTTTTTGTAAATTAAGAGAATGTAAATAATTGCGGGAAGTCTTTGCGACCTCCCGCAATCCGTATCCTTAAATTACTCTATTTCAAAATCAGATGCCTGCAGCATCCAATGCCTTCATCATCACGGCGACTTCCGCTCGCGTCGCATTGTTCTGCGGTTCGATATTTCCGTCGCTTCCGGCAATGATCCCTGAGGCAACGCACCATGAGACCGCATCATAGGCCCAGTCGCTCACCGCGTCGGCATCTCCGAACTTCGAAAGGTCCGCTTTTGCCGAAACATCTTTTCCGCGATAGGAAGCATATTGTCTGAGCATCACGGCCATCTCTTCTCTAGTCACCGCCTGATCCGGGCGGAAGGTCCCGTCCTCATATCCTCCGACGATGGAATTCTGCGCCGCCCAGTTCACGGCATTACGATACCAGTCTTCGTTCAGATCCGAGAACGCATCTTCTCCGGAGACGGAGGGGCTGCCCTCCTTGGCCCACAGAACGGTAGCAAGCATGCCGCGCGTCATGGAGGAATACGGAGAGAAGGTCGTTGCAGAGGTTCCCGCGAAGATGCCGTTTTCATATACGTATTTTACATAAGGATAGAACCAGTCCGAAGTGCTGACATCCGTAAACGGCAGATCCGAAGAACCGTCCGGTCCCGGAAGGACCAACGTGGTATTGTTGTCCTCCGTATAGTTTTCATCAATGGCAAAGCTGTCCCAGATTTTAGTCAGAAGCGAGGATGCCACCTGACGCACAGACAGCGTAAACAGCCCCTTGAACTGTGTCAGTGCCGCCAAATCGTCACCGAACGCATCGGCTGCTACGACTTCGACCACATCATCAAGGATCTCGCCGCTTTCCATTTTGTCATGCCCTTCATTGACCCAATCCGGCCAGTCGGTGGGTTCCTCGCCCGCCAGATGGTTCATATATGCATAGTGTACGAATTCCAGAAGGTCATGGCCGTCGGATACTTCCATAGAGCACAAGTCGTGGATGATCTCCTCGATATGCGCCCGGATTCTGGATTCGAAATCTTCATTGGCCGGCAGGATCTTCTCGTAGGCGCTCTCCACGAGATTGCCGCCCATATGAGCCAGCATATCTTCGGTCAGCACCTTGTCTCTGCCGTATTCCGTCACATCATCGATAACCTGGTTTTCTCCAGTCAGATAGTTATGGAACGTGATGGGGCCCAGGTGGAATTTCGTTGTGATATTCCATACAGCGTTGTCTCCGGTATTGGTCAAAGTAGCAAATCTAACCGGTGAGGCATAGGTAATGGTCGAACCGGTCTCTACATCATAGATGGTATTCCCGGCAGCACTGGTATGTCCTGCGATGTCATTTGCATGCATATGGCCCGAATAAACGATGTTCATTCCGGCGTCTGCAAACACTTCGCTCAGCCGTTCGTAATCATCCACTACGAAATCGGAAAGGATGTCCGGCTCCATGGAAAAATGCGGCACCAGATTGTGATGCATCATACCCACTACGATATCTCCTCTGGCCCTGCCCGCTTGGATCTGTTCAACGATCCAGCTTTCCAGGTCCGCAGAGATTGCGCCGCGCGTCTCATGCTCATCTTCCCCGCTCTCGGTATTATCCGAAGAATAGCAGCAGGAGTCGATGCAGACGATGGTGTATCCGTCGGCCGGTCTCGCCACATAGGAAAGCTGTCCGGACTGGGCTCCTTCCGGCGGTGTATAGGTGGCAATGACGGTCTCATCAAAATAGATAAAATCGTAGACTTCTTTAAAGTCTTCCGGCTCTGTTCGTGTGGCCGGCACTGCTGTCCCGTCGGACGTGTTGAAGTTCTTCGCATTTGAATTTCGGATATCGTGATTTCCGGGGATCACATAGACTTTGAGATCCGGAAGCTTATTTTGCAAAGCCTTAACTTTTTCGGCAAGGAACTGATGTCCTTCCAGCTCCCCGTTGGTGGTAAGGTCACCGGAGATCATAAGCACATCCGGAGCATCCTCAGCCACGAGGGAAAGTGCTTCATCCAGAATGGCCCCGCTCTCCGCCAGCATTTTGCTGTCACTGTTTACCGTATCCGTGAAATCCTGTCCCGCTTTGATAAGGGACGTGGCCAGAACATGGTCATCGCTCAGGACTGCAAACTTCAGTGTATCCGCAGAATCACCGCTTTCCGCAGCAAAACCCGGAACTGACAGCGACAGAAGCATCATCACAGCAATCAGTACTGAAACCAGTTTCTTTTTCAATTCAATACCCCTCCGTTTCATTCGTTTCTATTTTCTCATGCAACAATATTATCACAAGAAAACATTGCTGTGCAACGATTTACCGTGTGAATGCATGACAAGTTCTTCACAGGTACTTTCATTGCCTGCGAAAAGCATGCGGAAGGCATAAAATATTTTTAAAAAAGGAGCAAAAATCTTATTGACAAACATGTCCCGTTTTGTTAATATATTCAAGCTGATAGCTGTGCTGGTGTAGCTCAGTTGGTAGAGCAGCTGATTTGTAATCAGCAGGTCGGGGGTTCGAGTCCGTCCACCAGCTCCATCGGCATAAAACAATATCTGGGGGAATTCCCGAGTGGCCAAAGGGGACAGACTGTAAATCTGCTGGCAATGCCTTCGGTGGTTCGAATCCACCTTCCCCCACCAGAAAAAGCGTCGATCCGTTCGACGCTTTCTCTATTTTTTATCCTCTTTTATTTTGTGCGGACCGCAGCCTCAACGCTGCGGTCCATTGTTTTATTAAAAGAGACGGCACCTTGCGATACCGTCCCCTTCGAAGAACATTATTGAATTACAGTTCAAGCTGCGCTGCGAAAGCCAGTGCTCTGGCTGTCCATCCGGCCGCATCGGTCTCAGAACCGGCTCCGAATCCGTGCATATCGCCGGAGATAATCTCGATCTCATGTCGGACACCGTTTTCCTTCGCCGCATCCTCCATCCGACTGGCATTCCAGTTCGGTACGACTGGATCTTTATCGGCATGAACGATATAAAACGGAGGATAGTCTTCCGTCATCTGTTTCGGAACATTGCATTTCTCGACATCCGCTTCATCCGGCGTCTCGCCGAAAAGCGTCTTTTTCAGAAACGTCTGTCCCGGTTCCGCCATAACGCTGAGTGTATCCCACAGATCCGTCATCGGATAGGCCAACATGCAGACCAGCGGTTTCGGTCCGCGGTATTCTCCGTAGCCTATCTCTTCCAGAGCCCAGCTTGCTGCCAGATGTCCTCCTGCCGAAAATCCTGCTATATAGTAATCGAGAGTATCGATCCCGAACTGAGGAGCATGGCGGCGGATAAAACGAAGTGCTGCGTTGATATCCTCCAGCGGTTTCGGAAACAGTTCCGGAAGTCCGCACCGGTAGCAGAGGCAGAAGACGCTGGTCCCCAGTGCATTCCACTGTGCCGCCGCCGGGAAGGCCTCGGAAAGATTCGTAACCATTCCGTATCCGCCTCCAGAAAGCGCCAAAATATACGGCTGTTTCGGGTCGGCGCCTTCGGCAGGACACCAGATAAGATGGACATTGGCCTTCGAACGGTCTTTCTGGATCTCCTCCTCGGAATATACCTGATAAACCAATTTATGTCCTTTTTCAACAATCGCCTTGAGATTTTCCAAACCGCTTGCCATGTCGTCGATGGCCCATTCCGGCTGTTCTTTGTGAATATCCGCCAGGGTCGTGTGCGGAGTGATCATTGACTGGCCGTTAAAGACCATATAAGGGACCACCGGAGCCAGCTCCGGGTCCTGATAAAATTCTTTAAATTGAGTGACTGCAGAAATCAAAACGGATCTCCTTGTTCTTTTCTTAATAAAATTCCTACGATTCTGTTTAATGCTGCATCCTATATGATTATGCCGCATTGTCATGAATTTGTCAAAAAATTTTTAGTACAAATAAATACCCGAAGCTTCTCTTTTCCGAGAAGCTCCGGGCAACCCCTTAATTTTTGCCGTTTTCGCCGGATTCCGTCGGCTCTTCCTCCGGTGATTCCTGCTGCTGTTCTCTTATTTTACGAAGCCCTTTCCCCGCGGCTCTCGCCGCATTGTATGCAATTCCGATCTTTCCGGGCAGCAGCACGGATGCCGCCGTACCCGCAAGACCGCCCTCCAGATTCTCTCCCGTCGTAACAGCCTTAGGCGCACCGAATCCGTTTTTCACCGGGTCGGGCTTGTCATATTCATCTACCGGACCTTTATATCTTTTCAACGCATTTTCCACTTTTTTGCGAACTTCGTCCGATTGAAAGCTCACCGCTACATCTGCGCTTCTGTTATAGACCGTAACCTTTGTGACCCCTTTAATATTTTCAATCATCTTTCGGATCTCCTCGGACTGCGCATCCGAGAGTCTTGTATTCTGATTCAGATGCACACGAAATCTTCCGGAGCATTCCTGCATAACGGTAAATTCCATAATCTTCTCCTTTCCGAGGTTTGATACTGAAAACATCATATCATATTTGACACCCGCATCAAAGAGAAATATACTAAAGCTAATTGTGTTAGCTTTTAAGTAGTTGAAAGAATTGCCAAGAGCAGGATTAAACAAGGAATATATTATTGATCAGGCAATGGAAATGGTTGAACAAGACGGAAGCAGTGCCTTTTCCCTGCATCTACTTGCAGCAAGGCTTGGCGTGAAGACCCCCTCGCTGTATAAGCATATAAAAATGCCAATGAGATCCTGACGGAAGTCGGACTCCGTTCTCTGTCCATGCTGACCGAGGCAGAACGAGATGCCGTTTCCGGCAAGCATAAAGGAGATGCCCTTTCCGCTTTTGCAAGGGCGTACCGCAGTTTTGCCAAAAAACATGAGCAACTGTATCGTTTCATCATGCAGATTCCAAAAGAGGACAACAAAGTTCTCGCCGCGGCGGCTTCTGTCCTTGCCGAGCCAATTATGGAAATATTGGAAGACTATGATCTTGAGGAGACCGAGAGATTGCACTGGCAGCGTGTCATCCGTGCCTCCATCCACGGCTTTATCTCGCAGGAAAGTGCTGGCTATTTCTCCCACTACCCTGCCGATCTCGAGGGCAGCTTTTCGACCTTGGTTCGATGCCTCGATTCAGGGCTATCGGCTGCCGAGAAAAGAAGCGACGCATCATGAGAGTAGATAATACAGAACTGTTTAGCTCTTATCCAGTCCCCAAAGCAGTTCTTTCCCTTGCCGTCCCCACGGTGATTAGCCAGATCATTACGGTCATCTATAACATGGCGGACACTTTCTTTATCGGGCAGACCGGAGATGCATCGCAGGTAGCCGCGGCCACGATAGCCATGCCGGCCTTCATGTTTCTGACCGCTTTTGCCAATCTATTCGGTCTTGGCGGATCGAGCATTATCTCCCGATGTCTGGGCTCCGATAACCGTGACCGTGCGAAAAGATGTGCTTCCTTCTGCATCTGGGCCGGATTATTCACCGCACTTCTCTACGGTATTCTGATCATGATGTTCCACCCGTTACCGGCATGCTTGTACTGCTGATATTTGCGGTTCCCATCGCACAATGCTTTATTCGGGAAACTGAGACCGTTCAGTATGCCCAGAGTTTTCTGCGCATCATCTGCCTTGCCTGTCCAACCACTGCGATCAACTTTCTTATCATCACGGTATTTCAGACATCCGGTGCAAAAGTTCGCCCTCTGATCCTATCCCTTCTGAGAAAAGGCAGTCTTGATATCCCGCTGATGCTCATGTTCCGCAGGCTCGGCGGTATTACCGCGATTTCCTGGGCAACCCCTGTGGCTGATTTTACAACCCTTGTCATTGCGGTCATTTTGCTGATTCCGTTTCTGCAAAGTCTGGAGCGAAAGGAACCCGCAAGAACAACGGCAGTGCAAATTTTCACATCATGAGAAAACAATATTCCGGCCTGCAGATACTCTGCAGGCCGGGATACCTTATAGAATAGTAAGTGTGAAAAGAGAGCTAAGGTAGTTTTCCGATCAGCCCAGTGCTGCTGCCGAGCAGATGAGGTTTGCGATCGGATTGTAGAACACGGCTGCGCAGACCAGGAGAATCACAAGGTTCAAACCGGAGACCAGCAGGAGCTGCAGGAATACCTTGTTCTGATATTCCTTGGTATATTTCTCCTTCATTTCTCCGCCGAGTGCACCCATGATCAGAGCTCCGCCCGTGGACATCGGAGAAGTTCCGGCAAGTGCACCACCGGCTGCAACTGCGCTCATAAGAGCCACCGGGTTCACACCGCCTACCTGTGCCGCAAGATCGCCGCACATCGGCATCATCGTCGGATACACGACGCTCAACGCAGAACTTACCAGGCTCAGCAAGCCGGCTGACAGACCGATCAGCGGAGTGGCTGTGTTCTTCGTCATAACAGAAGCCAGCGCATTGGTCATCAGGTCGATACCGCCTACGGCATCCACTACTTTCAGCAGAGCGCCTACGAACAGGACCATCATGATGGTTGCCCAGGGCATGGCCTTGATGCAAGTAGCGTCATCTGCCACGCGGAAGATCAGAAGGATCGAAGCAACACACAGTGCGGCAAGTCCGATGTTTACCCCGCAGAAAATAATCAGGATGAGCATGGCAGCGATTCCGCCGAGAGCCGCCCACTGTTTCTTATTAAACTTTTCGGTGACCTTGGTCTCTTCGTAATTTACCGGTGCTTTGACTTTATGCCCGCCGAAAATAAAGAAGAGGATCAGGCAGTTGATAATACTGGTGAGCAAAGTATTGACCATAATGGCCGGGTTTGCGAAGTAAGTAGCTCCGGTATCGGCCACGGCACTGATGATGATGTTTCCTTCCGGAGTCAGCGGTGAAAATCGTCCGGACAGCATGCCCGTGATGCCGATCAGTGCCATCATCAGCGGATTGTATCCGGTCTGAAGTGCAATGGATACGGCCAGAGGCGGGATGATTGCCAGGACCGGCACGCCGCCGGGACCGATGGCGACAAGGATAAATCCTGTCAAGGCTATGAGGATTGGCAGAAGCCAGATCCGTTTTCCGGCCAGAGCTACGATCTTGCGAGCCAGCAGATCCAGAGCGCCGGTATTGGTAACGATGGCAAACAGCAGCGTGATGCCGACGAGAGTGGTCAGAAGAGATGTGCTTATATAGCTGATAAGATCTTTATCAGTCAGTCCGAACAGACGTACCGCAATGACGCCCACTGCCATGGCGATAACGCCGATGTTGTTCTTGCAGAGAAACGCGATCATGATAGCGGCGAAGAATAATATGATAGATAATCCGGCCATAATATACTCCTTATTCAAACAAAATCAATAGTCGTTCTTTTCTATAGGAATTATTCGTCGTGGTGGCATGCGCACAGGCTGCTCTGGCAGCTTGTTGGGACAAACTCGATCTCTGCGGCCATTTCCGCTGCGGCCTGGTTGACCTTGTCGAGGTCATAGCCTGTCTCAATGCCCATGCTGTGGAGCATGTAAAGAAGGTCTTCGGTGGCAATATTCCCTTTGGCTCCCGGTACGAAAGGACATCCGCCCATACCTGCAAGAGACGCATCCATCATGGTGATGCCCTCTTCCAGAGCCACATAGCAGTTGGCAAGACCCATGCCGTATGTATCATGCATATGAAGGCTCACCTTATTGATGTCCGTATACTCCGAAATAGCTCTGAGAACACGTCTTGTGTTTTCCGGGGTGCTAATACCAGCGGTATCCGCCACGCCGAATTCCGCCACACCGACGCTCTCAGCCTCATCGATCAGCCATTTGATGCGGTCGAGAGGAACTTCATCGCCGAAGGGAGATCCGAAGACGCAGGGCATGGCCAGGATGATATGAAGGCCGTCCGCCTCCCCTGCCAGCTGTTTGAAGGCGTCCAGAGATTCCTGAATAGTCCTTCTGGAATTGCGAATATTGTGCTCTTCGCTTGCCGACAGGACAAACTCCACATGGTGAAATCCTGCCGCTCTGGCATCATCCACGCCTCTTTTATTCAATGTAAGTGCAAAGGAAGTGACCTCGTGCTCGTCAAGGTAATCCTTGAGTCCCGCATACAGTTCGGTCGCATCGCCCATCTGCGGTACATATTTTGGATTCACGAAGGAAGTGACTTCCATCTTCCTTGCTCCGTATTCTACCATTTTTTTGATGTATTCGATCTTTTTTTCCGTAGGGATGTGTACGGGATGGTTCTGCCATCCGTCACGCGGACATACTTCGGAGACCAGAACTTTTTTCGGTAAACTCATTTTCATATCCTCCTTAGTTGATGGCGTTCTTGCTGCGGAAATCTGCGATCTCCTCTTCCGAGAATCCGAGTTCCGCAAAGATACTCTCGTTGTCTTCTCCCAGATCCGGTGCGGCCTTGTAGTACACGCACGGAGTCTCTTCCATTTTGATCGGGTTTCCGATAACGGTCAGTTCCGGAGCATCCGGATGTTTGACCGGTGCCGGCACCTTTACCAGCATCTCGCGGACTTCAACGATGTTTTTATCATTGGCTGCCTGCTCACAGTTATAGATCGGCGCAGCCGGTACACCGGCATCGTCAATGATCTTGCAGACTTCCGGAACAGTCTTGTCGCTGGCCCATTTCTCGATGATCTCCTTGAGGGAGTCGGCGTTGGCTTTGCGCTTTTCCGTATCGCAGTACAGCGGATCTTCAGCCAGTTCCGGCATACCCATTGCCGCGGAGAGGCTGACGAAATGTTTATCGGTTCCTGAGGCAATTACGAAATAATCGTCTTTTGCCTTGAAGGAATCATACGGTGCGGATGTGATGTATTTATTGCCGGTCTTCTGAGGAGATTTCCCGGTATAGATATACTGCATCATCTTGGCCTCCATACCAGAGAAGATGGAATCGACAAGCGCTACATCGATGTGGTTGCCGACGCCGCTCTTCTCTCTTTCGTAAAGAGAAGCGCAGATAGCAAATCCTGCATTCAGTCCGGCGAACAGATCACCGATGGCCATACCGGCTCTGGTGGGATCAGACCCCGGCCAGCCGGTAATGCTCATACTGCCGCCCATGGCCTGGCCGATGAGATCGTAGCCGGGACGTTTGGAGTTCGGACCGTACTGGCCGAATCCGGAGATGGATGCGTAGATGATACGGGGATTGATCTTCTTGCATTCTTCATAGCTGAACCCGAGACGTGCCATGACGCCGGGGCGGTTGTTTTCAAGCAGTACGTCCGCGGATTTAACCAGAGCAGCAAAAACTTTCTTGCCTTCGTCGGTCTTAAGGTTCACTGCTACGCCGCGTTTGTTGCGGTTGAGATTCTGGAAGTACATGCTCAGTCCGCTGTTCTGCTCCAGAGGTCTTGCATTGCGAACGAAGTTTCCGCCGCATGTCAGGTTCTCGACCTTGATGACATCAGCGCCCATATCCGCAAAATACATTCCGCAGTAGGGGCCTGCCAGGAAGTCTGTAAAGTCCAGTACGCGAATCCCTTTCATTAACTGTCTGCTCATAACGATCTCTATCCTTTCATCATTGATTTTCGTTTCGTTGAGGAAGTTTGTGCTTCCTCGGTTTCTTCTGGCTCTAGTCAATCACGGATCCGCGCTTTTGTGAAATGCCGAAAATTTAACGGTTGTTATAACATTATTGCATAATCGTCATAGTGTTTAAGTGAAGGTGGTTTTCACTTGTAAAATCTGCACAAAAACCGTTGGAATTTTGTGTTTTCCTGCCTCTTTCAGCAGAAAAATCGTCCTGTTATAATAGACGCAGTCAAGTTTTCTTTTTGGCTCATTCGGCCCTAAAGGAGGTCTATTATGACGATCTTTCAGCTGGAATGCTACTATGCTCTGGCCAAATCACTGAATTTTACGCAGACCGCGAATCAGCAGTTCATCACACAGCCGGCTCTGAGCCGCAGCATCTCTTCCCTGGAAAAGGAACTGGGTGTCAAACTGGTGAACCGCTCCACCCACAAAGTATCGCTTACACCTGCTGGCGAGGTCTTCGCCGAAGAATGTGCGCAGATCATCTCTGCCTATCAGCAGGGCGTGCAGAAAACGATGCTGGCTACGGAAAACCTTATCGGCACGATCCGACTCGGGGTACCCAACGACTCGTTTGAGCCTCTGGCCGTCAAGCTTGTACGGGCTTTATCTGAGCGCCATTCCGGAATCCATATCGATCTTAAATTCCGGACTCCAACCAATCTTGTGCGGTCTCTGGATGACGGGCAGGTCGATCTTATCATCGCCTCCGGAAAACCGCGCAGCTTTGACTGTGAATCTCTTCTTATCGAGCAGCGGACCGATTATGCGGTCCTTCCGCCGAATCATCCTCTGGCTGACCATGAGGAGATCTCCGTTAACGAACTGAGAGATGAAAACTTCATAGTCATGTCGCGTGAATCCTCCATTGCCGGCTTTGATTCCATCGTGGCACTGACCTCGGATGCGGGCTTTTCTCCAAAGATCATCAGTCAGGCCGGGACGGTCTCAAGTCTGCTGATGCAGGTAGCCTGCGGAGTGGGCATCTCCATCCTGTACAAAGAACATCACCGGATTGCTGGTGACGATGTGGTCTTTGTCCCACTGAGCGACGAAAGATACTTTAACCGCTACCTCATCTGGAAAAAGGCTGAAAATCACTGTCAGGATGCTGTCGTTGCACTGGCGCGTGAGATCTTTCAGACTGATCTTCTGACGGATGAATAACTGCAAAAAGGCCAAATATATCAACGGGTCTTCCTAAGGAACATACGGTACGGTCAGGAAGAAACGATGATCATTTTATTTATTTATTTCATTTAAATCAAAATTCGATCTGCTGCAGCTTCAGCATTGCTTTAATATAGATTTTAAGCGCTTCCAGCATATCCGAAATGCGGGCTCCTTCGTCCGCAGAATGGATATCACCCACGAAATCCGGGAACGGGCGATCCATATGCTCAGGCCCGAAAGATACGGCATACGGGAAGTTTCGAGCGTAAGTGCCGCCGCCGATGGTGAAGGGCTTCTTGTTCTCGCCCGTCACTTCATTGTACGCATCTATACAGGCTCGGATCGGTGCACTGTCCGCCTCGATATAGAACGGTTTCTCGCTTCCGAGTATCTCAATTGTCATGCAGCCTTCGGAAGCCTTCAGGATCTTCTCCTCCAGTTCTTCTCCAGTGGTAGAGGTCGGATAACGGCTGTCCATGGTCTGCCACAGATGTCCGTCCGTGATGCCGCAGGTTCCGCCGATAATAGTGATCTTTCCGAACTTGTCGTCTTCCGTATAGACATCCAGTCCTCTGCCATTGTAATCTGCCATCAGCTTTTCCACAAATTCAAGGAACGGGATCTCGGCTTCATCGGCCAGCTCATTTGACAGGATGTAGTCTACCAGCACTCCGATGGCGTTTACCGTACTCTCCGGTCTGGAAGCATGTCCCGCCACTCCGTGAGCGACGATCTCAAATCCATCTTCCGTTTTACTAATATCAATACCCTCTTCCTTCGGCAGGCAGGTCCTGGAAGTTCTGATCACAGCCCGAGCGGTATCCGGCACCGCGTTGACCACTTCTCCGCCTTCCATCTCCAGGATGTTGACGCATTGCGCTTTTGCCGTGGCTTTGGCCTGGAAATTACCCTTTTCGCCATTGCACAGCGGAAAATCCGCATCCGGCGAGAAAGCGAAAGCAGGTGACGGCTGATTATCTAAGTAATAGGGCACATCTTCCATTCCGGTCTCTTCGGCGGTTCCGAACAGCGTCCGAATGGGGTATCTGAGATTAATATTATTTTCTTTCAGATATTTGAGAATATACAGGCACCTGCGGGCGTACATACCTAACCCGCAGCACTGCGGTGTATGGTTAAACAGTCCTGATGGGAAGGGACAGTGCTGTACACATTAAACCTCAGAATAACATTGGCGAAGGTATTTTACGGTG
>Ga0181612_116053_pt1 | contig 41518 bp, 20 predicted proteins | sample HoacroProtozoa21_FD_119630 | JGI IMG/M metagenome (GOLD analysis project Ga0181612, IMG submission 119630) | Hoatzin crop microbial communities from Cojedes, Venezuel. Combined Assembly of Gp0051906, Gp0051904, Gp0051908
CAGTTTTAAGCACATGAACCTCAGGCATCATGTCCATTACTCGGGATATGCCCTTTTGATGCTGTCTTGTATGCAGAACATTGTTTCACATTTAGAAATCAGTAGTTCTCAAATACGATATGGAATTTGATTCCTTCCTGTTTCCACACTGACTTCATAAGCCTGCGATGGCTGTAGTAACTCTCCAGATATGTCATGTTTTTATCAGTATAAGCATGATCAGTCAGGAGCTTCCGAGATAAGTAAATTCATGGTCAGACCAACCAGCAGCTCTTCTCTTCCTGTTGTAGAAACCCTTTGCTTGACCTCTTGTCCCATAGCTGACCAGTACATACTTCAGACTAAGTTGCTCAGAAGTTTGTTATATCCAGAAGAAGGAGAAATTACGATAAATGAAACCTCAGTAGAGAAATTACTAGCATAGCTGTTCAAAGCCCAGGGTAGAGCTTCTCTCACTTCGTGCTGCTTTAAAAAGAGAAGCGGTTTTGTGGGTGGAGAGATCGCCTCTTCTAAAAGGAAGTTTTCTAAGCTGCTTCGTTCCACGCTTTCAGAAACACTGCAGAACTGGTACCTTCACTTATCTGACTACTTTCGGGCAGAAACATGCCCCATCAGACAGTGTAGGAATGAAAAGAAACCTTTGATAAAATGTTGGGCCTTGTTTACCATAATCCACGAAGGCTCTGACGTGGGAGGGACTAAGGGAAGATTCTGTGTTGTGTGAATTTTCATTCTAGGAGCCTCTATGTCAATGTGAACCTCTGTAGAGAATTGTATTGTGTCCAAGGTACTTTTAAAACTACCGGTTTGATTGCCAAGTAGTTCACAAGAGGTAAAGGTGTACCAGAATATGCCTTTGGAAGCTGGAAAGCTCTTCCTGAGATCAGCTGTAAGGACGCCAGGCTCAGAGCAAAGAGCTGAGGTGTCAGGGCAATGGGACATGCCCCCTGTGATGGCAGCCTGATGTGGAGGGCTCTGAAATGAAAAGACAAAAATGAGACCGTTTTTCCTTTCATATTCTCTGTAGAATAATCTATGGTGATATCTGCCTCTGCACACCGAAGAGATTTTGCTGCTTTAATTACAGCACTGTAATTAAGGAGGTACATCTCTGCCTTGCTAGCGGCCCTGTGATTTGCTGAAGGAGCATCTCTGTGCTCAATATCACTAGTCAGAGGCAGTTCTCTGACAGCCTCTAATTTATATATAAAACATCTGATTTCCATACTTTGAAGACCATCCAGAATCTAAGGCGTGGGGGAGTATTTTTACATTTTTGTTTCCTTTTGTTCTATTCATGGATTTTATTTAGAAGTCAAGATGGACCTTGGCTTAATGACACAACCCCTAGAGTGCATATTTCACTTGTTCTCAGCACAAGGGCGTTAATTGTTATGTTTGCTGTGAAACTTAACGTGCTCCAGACTGGGAAGCGTTTCATGCTAGGGGTTTCAACAGGATCTGGGCATTCCCAGTCTTGAGTTTCGGAACTAGAAAATTATTCTTTCTGGCTGAGCAGGGTAGTTCATTGTTTAAACAAAGTCAGGCAGCTCCAAAGCAGGGCAGCCGCAAAGGGGTGGGAAAACTGAGCGTCTGTTGGTGATCAGGGTGCTGGGGTGAAAGGGAGCCAGACGCAGGAGGCTGCTTTATCCAATTTAGACTTGCCAATTCAATCTCGAGTGTCCCTTCTTCCAGGTAAGTATTTTAATCACCAAGTTTCTGCTTTTTCTGAGGTGGATTGCTCTTGGATAAACATATTAGAAATTGTTTCAAACTATCTCAGTTTAATTGCACTGCAGAAAAATGTGTTAAACCTAATTTTTTCTGTGAGACAGAATTTTTGTCTTTCAGGCAACCTGAGGTTTGGTAATTTCTTCTGTATTTCTCAGTTGTGTCTTAAAAAAGCTATATTGTAAACTGTTGAGGTCTGTAAGGCTGTAGAATATATGTTCCTAATCTCATTTGTATTCCTTGCGCTGGCAAATCAGGTTGGTACAACTGAAATGTGAAACAATGAGTAGGGGGTGGCAACCACCATCTCTGTCTCATATACATGTATGTCGTGCTGTCTCACTTTATGTATTTCAGGATATTTAATATCTAGTGATAATGTATATTATTTTTCTCCAAATGATATGGCAGAAAAATATTTATAACTTTGTTTTGCTTAAAGCTATTTTCCATTCAATATATATTGCTAGAGTTTGGCCGTAGTTTCTGCTGCAATGGCAGAGAATTACCTTCTGGAGTTCGGTCAATGTTTAGAACCGAAGAGGAAAGATAATTTAGAGGCAACACTGAGAAGGAGCTTATAGCTACACTTAAGTAATCTTTAAAGATGTATGGTATGCAGAGTTTTTCTCCTCCCTACAAAAATCCCATGTAGTAAACCATTTGTCCTCAGTTACCAGAAAGCCTGACTTCTGCTGTTAGCATGGTGTGAACTGATTGTGCAGCTGCTTTGTCAGCAGGCTGTATTGTCTCAGCCTTGCGAAAATACCAGACTGCTCTGAGCTGCCAGGTCAGACTGTATCCTCGCGGTGATGTGGAGTTTTGAGGAACACAGCTAATCTCTCCTTATTACCTCTCGTTGTAGTGCTCATGACCTCACAAAATGGGATCTGTTCAGTAACTGCTACAGATTACTAAGAACTGGAATTGAACATGGAGCTATGCCAGAACAGGTACAGTTAGCAAGATCTGCCTTGCATCATTTGGGAATTCAAAGTTTTAAAGACTCTAGTCGTAGAGAAAATCAAAAGATTAATACACTAGACTTCCGTTATTTAGGAAGAACGTGGAGGTTTGAAATAAATTTGTACTGTAGTGAGACATTGTCCAGGAGGTGAAAAATTTATGACTCTGTGATTTTTGAGCTACTTGCCTCATTTTTCTCATCTGTAAAGTAAGGAACAACTACTGTTTCTGGCTGTGAAAAGCAATACATAAATCATGATGTTTACACTGAAACCCAACATTTGTAAACCTTGGCTGCAATTCAAATTGGCACAAACGATTATTGTGTGTTGAAGGTAAGGTGGAAGCTTATGAAAACCAGGAAACAAGAACATTTAGCAGGGATGCTGGCCAGCCTTTCCAGTAGAGTTATTTTAATGGACACATCTTGGACTTTGTTTCCTCCTAGTTTGGTTTTAGTCTTCTCATGGATGAGCACAGAGGGACCATTTCAGATTCTCCCAGCATTCCAGTTTAAACTGCAGACTGCCTACTCCAGTATTTCCGCACATTTTAAGTTACAATCTGATTTCAATTAGAAGCCAGTTGTTAATTCTAACCAAACTTCCTTTAGAAAAAAAAAAAATTCTCATGAAATTCTGTATAAGTATTTTCTAAAAAGGTCCGTGTGGAGGACACATTTCCACACGCCATGTGAAAGTCGTGGCTTTAAGCTGTGGGACCTTCTGCTTTCTGCAGTTACTGCTTAACGCTGGAATTGTGCTACCTGCAGGGAAGGGGCCAGCAGATCAAAACTGTCCACACAACTACCAGCCATCTTCAGTTTATGGCTTTGACAGTGGTACGGCTTCCCAAATACTTCTGTAACATCTTAGGAGGAAAGTTCTGAAATCAGAACTCTCCTCACTATGTCTTCCCCCAGTCCTCTAGGAGTTCACTGAAAAGAAATGGTTTGATCTTTAGTGATATCTTTCAAAAAAGTATTTTGTGAAGCGATTAGAGCCGTTACAATCTTGATTTATTCTACACAGAACCAAAAACTGCTGGAAGCATCTTCAAGCCAAAAAGAGTTTGAAATTTTTAGCACCTAGTATGGATTTGAAATTTTAAAAGGACACCGTGGATGCTGTTATGGGCACCATAAATGTGAGCCTAGTCTGCTCCATAAGAAAATCTGAATATTCTCCCTTTTTTTGGAATTCGGGCTACGTGTTCATTTAACAACGGAACAGATTTCCAGACTGTTTTAGTAGTGAAGTCAGATTTAAAGGTGTTTAAACAGACGCTTTTGAACTGAGGTGTGTAGATGTTGGGTTGTACTTTTGTCATGCTGTGACATCACCTTTTTCTGTACTCTAATGCACGGTTTCCAGTTCTGTTTCCCAGCATTTACACAGTATGTTTTTCACCTGTAGAAAGCTGTTTTCTTATCACACCAAACTGACTAAGGAAGAACGTAATATCCTTGAAAACAAAACAGACTACCTAAGAGCTGTTCCCACTTCTTCTCCCCAAAATGCATTATAAATTTTATGTACACTTTACTGATACGCCTGAGATTTCCATGTGCTGGGATTCTTTGTGTTCTCTCTGTTACAGATAGTTGTTCAGGCACTGCAGTGTTCCCATTACTCTATTCTCTGGCAGCTGGTGAAAATCACTGAAGGCTCCCCTTCCAAAGTAAGTAGGCATTTGATCATACAGATCTTACTGAAGAAACACAACTTACCTAAAAAGCCCTTAGACCTGATTCTCTGTAACCCCACCCACTGTACCGTCATATTATGTCATCGTGAAACAGATATAAAATGTTGGTGTTTCGATTTATTCGATATTTCAGGATCTGTTTAACATCATGCATATGTCTAAATAAGTTATACAAACAGTGGAAGCTTGTCTTTAGCAGGATGTTATACTAGCTAATTTTTATATTTTTATTGCTGAAGAGACTTCATGCACTTTATTGTGAGTACAGCAGTTTGCATGAATGGGGAAGTAATGTTAATAATACTTACCTAAAAGTTGTAGGCAATACTGTTGATCTGTACACCACCAATAGCTTAATATTTATGTGTGTTTACCTTGCTTACCTTTCACTTACATCTTTTATGTTGCTAAATAGAAATGTAAGGTTGCTAGCAGTGATGATTACTAATAAAGAGTAAGTGCACACAGTTGTAAAGCAGTATGAACAATGTATATGTAGCTTGTTCGTTGTACTTAGCTTTTCTGGGAGCTTTCCTTAGCTTTTTTCTCAATCAGAGGCCAAGATCCTGTCTTTTTAGGGCTTTTTCAAAAATAATACATCAAATTAAAATGATATGAAAACTGAAGTAGTAAATGTACTTCACTATCAGCATCATAAAGATGTTATACTAAAGTGCTACAAAAATAAGCATTTTATGCACATAAAAGTGAATAAAATACATTGTAAATTCTTTGAGTTTTTTTGAATGCTGACATATATTGACATTTAAGAATAGCTACTAGAAGAAAAGAATAATTGTTATTGTTTATTCTGGCTTTTGTTACCATTTTCCCCTCTCAGCTTCTTTAGCTTCTTTCTCCTTAGCATGCTGGTAGTATAGAATATTACATCTTGACTCCTTGTAACTGGGAAAATTGAATGTATCCCATTTGTTTTAAATGAACTCAGAATCTCATCGCGATAAAGCATCTGAAGTCCTCCTAGCATTGTTATCGTTAGGAAGAAATTTCACTTTGACAGAAGGAGCTAAGAACTAAAAGTAAATCCAGGAGGTCACATACTGCTTCAGTCCTTTAGTCCATAAAACCAAGACACCGAATCTCATTCTCATGCTTCCCTAGTAAGGAAAACTGGACTGCTGGTTGCCTGTGTAGGGAGTGACTTGGGTATGAGAAACCAAACATTTGGAGCAGGTGTACTTAGAGCACCTGGTTGACTATCCAAGCCTGGACACTATCTGCAACACCTTTATTACATTTTTCCCCATGTGCTCTTGACTGTTGGGTCTTGTTAGATGTCTTGCCCACTCTTGGAGATGCCCAGCAACTCTGTCCTCCTATGTGCTGGGTCCCTTGAGCAGCAATGCCCAGTCTTGCCTTGCTCTGGGTACAGATGCGGAAACACAGAGTGTTCAGTAGGATTCTCGTCTCCATTCACTGCATATCTCTATTTTTTTTTAAACTAAATACACTAAATTGAAGCAGTATAACATAGATGGTCCAGTGTGATAGCTGTCAGCATTGCTGGAAAGTTTCATGTTTTCTTGTGTCTAAATTACAGCAAAAGAATGCAGCTAGTAACTAACATGTACAGCACCCTTCTCAATAGGATCTGGTCAGAAGCTTTGCATTTTTGTATCAAAGTATTAATATGGACTGTGGTTTATAATATTACCATGGTGGCTCAGTTAAACGGGAAGAGAAGAAAGGACTTTATGTATTTCAGTGCCTGGGGTTTTTTTGTGGACAATCCTAATGCAATTGTATGGCTTTGCCTGCTTTTTCAAAATAGGATATGTTTATATGAGACATCGTTTTATGAGATGAATGCAGAATAGCCTTGATCTTTGATGTATTTCTAATACTATTCTGATTCATATTAGTCGTAATGTAGTTCATAGTAATGGAAAGAACTATGAAAGCTCCATTGAGAATGACCATTCGAAGTACAAGTCAGTTCTGCTTATGGAATCCCCAGTGAAAATCATAATTACTCTAACCTAGAGAGCTATTGTTAACTTACTGTTGGGGGTTTCACACCAACCCCTACAAAAATGATGAGTGTTCTGCATGCTTAGTTCAAGAGGAGGACTGCATTAATGCCCTTCAGCTCTTCATACCTGGCCAGCAACTAAAGCTATGCTCACAACAGAAATGGGATAAAGAGAAATCCACAGACCTGATATGGTTGTAGCGTTTTGTTCTGTGTGTTTTTTTTCTATCAAACGTTCCATTGTAGTTTGTTCACTGAAAATAAATCTGATCTGCACTGTATCTGTTGTTTAATCCATTAGGAGATCAATTTGCCCGTGGTTGTTTTATAAGCCGTGATTTAGGCTTATAAATTAGCAGATATTAAAGGGGATCATTTCTAAAGTATGATGTATGGAAACACAAAGGCATTAACGCAAGCATCTCAAAATGAAAAGTAGCGTATTTCGTGAGCATTTTTTAAGTGTTCAGGCTTTTACTGGAAGATTTCTGACACAGTATTTTAATATGTAGGTCCATCCAGCTTTCTAGCGTTACTTTGCTGTAGCTGTAATGACCTAAGGACAGAGGGAGGTGATGGTTTGTAGGCTGAAGTGGTATCTTCAGTAGTCCAGTGAATATAGCTGTAGAAATTGGAGAGGCTTTTGAACATACCAGCTTTTCATGTTTGAAATAAAAGCAGAAGATTACAAAGCAAAACACAAGCTGAGAATAACTGCCTGGTTTCTGTTTAGATACAGATCGGATAAACTGTCTCTGAAAGGGAAGGAAAAAGTCATTGATACCTATAGCGGGTGGGAGCAGGGGGAGGCAAGGTGATGAGGCAATTACTAGGAGGGAAGTAGGAGCTGGGTAGTGGGGAAGAGAAGGAAGATGAAAGATGACAAGGCTAGTGGGGAGAAGGGAATTTATAATACATCGTAAAATTAATCCTGAGTCCTTGTTTATCTGTATCCAGTAGATTTACCAATTTTTGTTCCCAGGCTTGTGTTCAGAAGATGATTTTTTAGATTTCCCTTGAGCATCCAGGCTGAGAGATCAGAGGTGGAGTGATTGATTTGTAAGAAATGTTCATCTGCTGCCGGCTGGGTCATTTATGTGAGTTAATGCTGGCAAAGAGTAGCTGCTCTGTTTCACCCATGTAGCTACCATGTAGGCATTCAATGCACGGGATAAAGTATTTGGAATGAAGTACAAGATTCAAGGGTGTTAATGTTTCTGTGGGAGGAAGTATTTAGTTTGGTAGTAGTGGGCATATATTAGCAAGTTTTACATTTTTTAATCAGGTGTGCTCCGAATCCGTTAGGTGTACATTTTACTGCAGGAAGCTTGCGAGCGGGATAGGTGGTTCTGGTAAGATTTCTTTTAAAGTGATACTTTATATTACAGCTGTAATGTTTTGGATTATGGCTGACTACAGGAGGCTAGGTGTGTTGGTCTACAGGCTTTAGATGTGTGGCAGGGAACAACTGTTCCACGCGTGTGGTTTAAATCAAAGTAGAATCAAGTCAGCTCACTGATTTATTAACAACACATGATTAACTTGCTTATATGTGGCTGCTGTTGGACATGTGGGTGCTCCAGCTTCATGTGCACCCACACCACAAAGCACCCCACAGTCACGTACACGCACTTGATGTGTGAGTTCCCATGTGTTGCACCTCATATTGACAGTCCTTCAGAGGGTTGGAGGCTACTTACGGCTTCCAGCGGAGAGGATGAGCCACAGGTCGCAATGTTGGCGTGTCTGACTTGGTTTGACTGCTGCGCTCTTCCTCCTTGAGATTCCTCTCCATCATCACAACTTGCTGCTTTTATACTTCTTTTCAAGGTGACTCCTCCTTTTCTCAAAAGTTTCTTGGTAATCTCCTGGTTACTGTTTAATCTGGTCATCTAAGCAAGTTCATTGTTAACTTTCCCTTAGCATGAGCAGTTTTTAGGCAAACACTCCCTCAGAACAGGTCGCCAGGGCTGTTCTGTTCACAGGCACTGTTGCACTCATGTTCTCATCGTATCAGCTGTTGTCTACCCACGCTGTTACCAAGAGGGTGCTCTGCAGATTTCCCCACACTGTAACTGACAAATGATATTAAACAATTTTGATCATAGAGCTTAAGGAAGTGATATCAGCATAAAAACATTTCAAAGACATTTTAATATAAGGGTGATAATTATTGATTACTTGAATTAGCAAGAAAGTCCAAGTTATCTGCCCAATAATAAAGATTCCATCAGTTAACTTAAATACAGCATAGATTTGGGGCAGAGTTATTTTAAAACTGCTTTTCAAGGTAGCCAGTGGGAAAAAAAGGGCATACAGTGGAGTCAGTGGCTAAGATCTGAAAGGAAAACTTGATTACAAAAAGGAAGGTTGCAGCAGGTAAGGATGAAATGTGTAAGCCTTGAAATATCCGTAGTCTAATATTCTAATCTTTGGTTGTTGTGCTGTACGTGTTCAGAGAAGGTTGAGGCCATGACTCTGTGGGCTGTCGGTATAACTAGTGGTGAGCAGCACAGTACTGGGGGGAAAGTGGTTTATACTGTGTATTTTGCAGGAGCAGTCTGTTGTAGCCTAGAGAAAAACGTGAAAAAGGGTTTGAGGATGGTTTCAAAGCTGGTAATTTCTCAGCAAGAGTTCTTTTGTCTGTAAATCTTGGGAAGCAAGTACAGTCTTGAAGTAGGAGGCTTGGGGATTAGATTATACAGTTGTTTCCATCTAGTTTTCTTCATGTATTCAATAAGCCAGATGCCTGGGACCATGGTACTATGCACTGTACATGTATGTAATGGAAAGGAAATACTTGCAAAAGAAATAGAGTCCAAAATCTTAGACAGTAAAAAAAAAAAAAAAAAAGCATGAATAGAGCAAACATTGAGAAGCCAGACAAAGGCAAAACAGTTCTGAATGAGCAGCGGCCAGACTAGCCAAATGCACAGCGGTCACAAAGCGATTAGCTGGCAGAGGAATCAGTAGAGGGGATTTAAAGAGGGGTTGAAAGAGCAACATAGTGACTTGGTGACTTTTCGTATTTACGTGGGCACAATGAAAGAAAGCACAAAATGCTGCAGGGAAGAAAAGAGTCAGAAGGTGCAAAAGGTTGGATCATGTTCCACCGTCAAGTTGAAAGCTCGTGGTTCTTGAACATTGTAAAGTTTATCAGCAAGGAGAAGGAAGCTAATGCTGCAAAGAAGTAGTTTAGAGGAAAGGCAGTGGGAAAATAAGAGGAAAAGCACTGGGCTTAGTATATGAATCTAGCAAAAGCACAGCATTTTTACATGGCTTCAATGGCAAAAGCAAGCTTCGATTTAGTGCTAGAAAGTAAGGATTGTGGATAGCAGTCTGTTGGGCACAGCTGTTGGGTTACAGGTGCTGGCAAAGCCAATACAAGTCCTTGCTCTTAGCGGCTCATTCTTGTTCCTGCCGTGGACTAGTTAAATTTGAAGGTATCGTGCTGTACAGTTCAAGAAATGGTTATTTTGATCCTGGGTCACTTCAGTGATCCAGTTCATGGTACACCCAGCAACGAAGAGGACAGTAAACTTTTTTCATACCAGTTTTTCTGCTGAAGCCAGCATATCAGGTGATCGCCCCTCAAGAGCCTTGGCTGTGCGCCTGAGGATGGTAGAAGACTTGAAAATCTATTTAATTTTTTTTTTCTTCTGATTTTTTTTCTTTTTAAAACAATTGTCACTCTGTAGTAGTCTGGGGATTTCTCCAAATTTAGAAAAGTTCCAGATGGCTCTGTTGCACTCTTCAGTCGGGCTTTCTTTGGCTGTCTGTAACTTTTCAAAACGAATCTTTGTCATGCTATCAAGAGAGAGGAGGATAATAAATAATGTATACCTACGTGTTACTCATTCTTTGGCAGAAAGAAAAATGGGAGACTTACTGGTTCATCTTTTAACCTGTATATAGGATTTTTCATAGGGTTTAGATTCTGCGTTCAGTTCATTAATATCTAAATGGAAGATAATTGTGATAGAAAGTAGGAAGTTATTAAAGTGATTGTAGTTCCAATGTTTAAAGCTGTAAATCAGATCATTATTTAACAGTGAACTGATACGCCTGACATCAGTCCTAGGTAAAATCTTGGACTGGCTGATAGAAAAGTTGGTACAAGGCTGAAGGGCAGGATGAACATGGCCAACAGATCAGACTGGAGGGAAAAAATTAATTTGTTCTTGAGAAGATTGTGTTTTTGATTGATAAGGAAACCAGCTGAACTACCAGTTTCTGTAAGACATTAGTATCACATTGCATTTCAGGTGAATATGTGAATTTAATGTAATTCACATTCAATAGCTCAAAGCTGATTAATCTGTTAGAAAAAAATCGTAAGTGGGAGACCATCACACAACGGGGATAGCTTCTGATGCATTCCAGGAGAGATCTGTTCTCTGCTAAAAATTGGTAATTTTTACCAGTCATCAGGGGAGATAAAAGTATTTAAAATGTGGATGGCATATAACAATTGGTAAACAAAATACAATTAAGAAAAAGAGGTGTTTTACCGCTGCCAAATGGAAGGCTTATACCTGGGAACAAGACAGCTGATGAGTGGCAAGCTGTGACTTAGAATTCCTCGTGGCACAAAGGAATCCTTGGCTATATTATCAAAGAAAAAATTATTAGGACTAGGAAGGTGAGGTAGCTCATGGACCTTCAGTGTCCATATCAGAAAATCACACTCATTCTATTGAAAATTCTAAGAGGTTCAGAGATTTACAAACACTTGGGGTGTTTCAGCATGCTTGCATACCTGCCTTCTGTTGTGAAGCAGTACAGGAAGAGCATATGGACCACAAAAAGGCTTTTCAGTAAACAAAGAATAACAAGATCTTACCAGAGGAAGCAATAAGAAAAGCTAAAACTAGAAATGAGACACATGGACTGAACAGCCAGCATAATTAAAAATTGGAATTTTTAGCAAGGAAAACGTTGCATGTACACGATGTAGATTCTTTAGGTTTAGGTTGGATGTTGTTCTGCAGGACACGTTGTCTTCCACCTGAAAGCTGGTAGAGGTGTCATGGAGGAACGTCGGCAGGAGCGGTAGGCCAGCAGTCTCGGTGTTACAATCCCTTCTTTACGTGAAACCAGTGATGGTGAAAACTGGGAAGGGAAGGATCTTCCAAGCACTGGCCCAAGTGCATGTGATAAGTTCTGCTGTCTGTGGGGCCCTGGCAGAGCTGCTGGTGGCACGGAGGGAGGTCCAAGTGCTGGGAGACCCATGGGGCGGCAGGCAGGGGTGGAAGCATTTGTGTTGCCTGAGCGATGCCAGGTAGCAGGATCTGTGAATCAGTGCTGACAAAGCTACTCCCTTTGGCAAAACGTGAGCCTAACACAAAGTCCTAGCGATTTCTGGTTCTCGTTTTCTTCTTGGGTGTTTGGTTTATCACTGCTGTAAAACAGAGTAACTACTCAAGTACGTGCCGAGAAGCCATGTGCATCTTCAGGAGATTTCTTGGTTATGATAGAGGCAGTCCCAGCTTTTCACATCAGAGAGTTCTTTTTCTTCTGTAAGTGATTTGCTGTTTCCATGCAGCTACTTGCTGTATGCTTATGATTATGCTCCAGTATCTTATGTTTTGTTTTCATTTGTTTTTGCTGGTTTATTTTGTTATATGTAAAAAAAAAAAAACCTGTTCATCAGGGTACAGCATTAATTCCCCCAGGTCACAACATACAGCTTTCCTATTGAACGTGCCGCTTCTGGTACCCACATTTAAAACACGTGTCAGTTGTCTCTAGATCGAGGTGATCGAGAACAGTCATTCATTTATCTTTTCCACCCACAAATCCTTCTTTCTCCAGATCAGCAAACCTCCCTCCTTCTTCCATAACTGATCAGATTTCTGTGATTTGCTGTCACATTTCACGGGATAATGTTTTTGTTGAACTTGAGATATTCAGTGGTATTTTACTTTTTTCTTCATGTTGCTTTATCTGAGGACAGATTTTTTTATAAACCACCAGGTAGGCTGACCCTGATGTATTAAACTTCTTTTTCTGAAACATTTACAGTTTACATTCAATATAAAATACAGACAAATAAACTCAGGAATGTATTGTTTTATTATTATTATTTATTACAGGGAAACTCGGAGTCATTCCTCTGAAAATTAATGACTTGTTTTACTCTGTGAATAGCATACTTTTTTGCAGCCTTTTTTTTTTTTGGCTAGTTTATAAGATTAAATGTATGGAATTATCACCATCTTTTTATTTTGCTTTTTCCCAGCAACCTTTTGTCAATATTTATGTATTATCCCTTTTTAATGTTTCTTCTAGGAGGACTTGTTGGTATTGAGGAAAACTGTGAAATCCTTTCTGGCTGTCTGCCAGCAGTGTCTATCAAACGTCAACACTCCAGTCAAAGAACAGGTAAAGGAAATGTCTGTCACATGCTTTTAGAAAAGTGTGAATATTAAACTGTAGTAAAACTCAAGACGACACTGTATCAAACTTCAAGTAAAATCATCTGTGCCTTCCGTGTAAATAAAACTGAACAAACACTCCATAACAAGCGCTCTGTTAAAAGCACTTTGAAAGCACAGCTAATGTCAAATTCGTTTTTGATACAACAGTAAGGATTACCTGGATGTTTAGGCTCATGGTCAGCTGTCGTAACTTCAGGCATCTCACTCAATCACCTAAACCAAAAGCCTGTTCCTTTAGACACTTACTGTACTAACAGATGGAAATAGGCACTTCCACAGGGTGACTGAGATCTCAAATGCGCTGAATTTTTCTCTGTATATTTCTGCTTTTTTTTCCCCCCCTATTATTGACTAATAGAGAGTCTAGAGTGCTTCAAAGGCAGATGCCTCCAGCCTTGATGATATTTCATTATTTCGTTTTCCTAATAATTCAGTTAAATATAGTGGTGAATACTAATTATTGTATCGCTTTCCCATTGTGGCTAACAGCAGAAAATTGGGGCTTCTAGCAGTACAGGTCATACTACTGCATATTTTCTAGCAGAAAAAAAAATTTAATCCATTTTACAAAAATACTCTGAATAATCACTAAGAATGTAGTGTGCTCTTACGCTATGTAAAAATCATCACTTCACAAATATTTGTGTCTCCTTGAGAAATCAGAGTAAAATAGCTATTTTAGCAGTGTCTTCATTATAGAAATATAAAGATCTGCAGGGTTTTTTAGATTCTTGTCAGTATAACCATTACAGCTTAGGTTGCTGCTCTTCCCTGTTCGGTAGGCTGACGGAAAACTTAAGTGCGTGCGTCTCTGCCTCTGTGTGTGTACACATATGCCAAAATTATACGTGTGAAATATGATTGCATAATAAGGTATCGGATTTTTTAATGGTTCAGTGTTGTTATCCAGTTCTCTGGTTTAGATTTTTGGAAAGCCACACGTGCATGGAGTGGGAAGCTTCTGCTCTATGTATTTAGAAATTGAAATAGAAGAAGTTAAATCCAAGGGCTTGTTAAAATAACTCCCAGTCTCTGAAAAAAACAATAGCTGGTTTATTTGCTGAGATTTTATGAATATATGCTGATTTATATCGTCTGTTAACATCTTTTAGTTGTCTATAAATTGTATTTTCGTCAGACCTCCCAAGATTTTGCAGAGACTGTGGGTTTTGCCTGTTTTTTCAAAGCTAATAGTTCATAAAAGACAGCTTTATTTTTTTTGAAAGATAGCTCTGCTTGGTGTTTACACTCTGTTCTGCAAGCTGATAAATATAAATATTAAAGGCTCAGAGATGTTGGTACTTTATGTATTTTTAAAAGTCTCTGACATGCCATTGTCTTCCAGCAGATTTAACTTCAGTAATTGTTTTTTTAATATTCTGAGTAGTTACTCTTGGCGTATTTTATTAATATTATATAATGTGAAAATGTCATAGTTTCAGGAAAATACCAACTGTTCTATCTTAAGCTAGCACTAATGTCTTTTCTGCATCAGCAAATGGCAAATGATCTTTCCCATCACTGCAATGTTTTTGTTCTTGATATATATTAACATGTTTTTATTCTCTTATCATTAGTGGCCACATTTTTTTTTCCATTGGTAATGTAAACTTTTCTTAGAAGCTCCTTTGCAGTTCACGATTCTGTGGAAGCTTTCAAACCTCAGCTAGACAAAGCCATGACCCACCAGACCTAGAGACAGCAAGTACCCCAATCAGAGTAGGTTGGACTAGAGACTGCAGAGCTCCCTTCCAGCTAACGCTTCTATGATTTTTTAATTTTCTTCCTTTGAAAGTATATTTCTGCAAGTGCAAGACTGTTCTTTAAGCCTTTTGTTTTACTGGATTTTTTTGAGAATTCTGTGTAAATTATATTGTCTCCCTACCATACTTGATGTTTAGTCTATTCATTCTTTCCAGAGAAGATCAATGTACATATCAAAGAAGCAAAAAAAGTGTGAAGTATTTATCAAAACAGGACTCAAACATTTCAAATTTTCCAAGACTATTGGAGTGAAATAAAACTCCTGTGACTAGAGACCTCTACAACATATAGACATCTGTATCGGAGTCCACTGCGGTCTTCGTATTGGACACTTTATATTGCACTTTCAGCGCATAATTCATATACTCTTTTTGTAGAGGTCCACATTAGAATGAGATTAAATTCTAGTGAGTATCAAAGGAGTTCAGCGCAGCTGAGGTCATCGCTGAAATGAATCACAACTGTTTGGATCCAATGGGGAAAAATCCCAAATACTGTCATCTGTCTCCAAAGTCTAAGTAAAACATGGTTTGCAATGTTACACATTCTGTTCCTGCCCGAGTATAGCTCATTCAGATTTTATAACACACTCCAAGAAATCAGCGAGCCGCTGTGACGGTCAGCGTTCACAAAGATTTCATTTTGCAGGTTTGTGAAGCAGATTGCTCTCACTCACTACTTGTCCTTAGGCTCGGTTCAAAAATGTGTTTAAACACATATTTAACCATCTTTCTGTTCAGCTGTTTGTAGAGGGGCAATATAGGGCGGAATCAAAGCCTACACTGGATTTCATGACTCTATCAGAGCTATTCTACGATCTCTCTTCAGTTGGAAACGCCTTTGGCCTGCCACGTACCTGGGAATCATGATAGACACTGCCCTGAGTGAGACTCCTGCAGGCTTCTACGGGAAGAGACAGCACATCCAGCATAGATCTTCTCGGAGTCTTTTTGGCATTCATACTTCGAACCTTCCTCTCTTTCTCAGTTTTCAGAACCTGAGGTTAAAGATAGAGAAACTAAGATGATTAAAAGTAAGGTGTGAAAAGTGCTCAGGCGTTGAATGTAATGTAAATGGATCCAGCTGGCTGTGACACCCTGACCTGAGCCATTGGGGGAAATAGTGTTATTGTCATGCAGGAGAGTATGCAGACGAGCCCTTGAAAGAAATAAAGTTATTAATAGCTGCCTTCTTTCTGTGTTCTCAGGTAATAAGAGTATAACAGTAATGAGCCTCCATCGTTGAAAATTCCACCCTGGTTGGCTTTTATTTAGATTTGAAAGCTGTGGAGAGTTACTTGATTCTTTATGTAGAAAATTGTGGATTAAATTCTGCAAGGATTTCTTTGCTTACAGCTGCTTCTCTGTTTTTGGGCTCTGACAGTGACTCAGCTTGGATTTTCCCTCATAACATGATTCATTTTTTTGCTTGTTTAACTTTTCTAACTGTTTATCTGAAGTGGTGTTTTTTCTTTACTGCGAATTTGGATACAGCCTTGGATCAGAGGTAGATTTAGAGTTCTTTTCATAGAGGAGAAATGGACATTTAATCTGGATCATCTGGACATGGAAGAGGTAGCAAATAAAGTTCCCTACATAGGATTCAAAGGCATTGTGTTTTAAAGTTAAGGGGAAACCCTCAGGAGCACTTCTCGCAGCACACAAACAACTACAGCTGAGTACAGTTATAGGAGGACATTTCATAATAGCAGGGGATATCTGGAAATTAGATAAATGGTATTTTGTTTTTTACTTACTTGACTTACGTTTCTTACTGCATTCATTTTCTTTTGCCTTGCAGGCTTTCATGCTGCTCTGTGATCTCTTGATGATTTTCAGTCATCAGCTGATGACTGGAGGTCGAGAAGGTCTTCAGCCTTTGGTGTTTAATCCAGATTCAGGCCTCCAGTCAGAACTTCTCAGTTTTGTGATGGACCACGTCTTTATTGACCAAGATGATGAAAACCAGAGCATGGGTATGTTTAGCTTTCGTGTTTTCTACTTAGCTTTTTTTCGTAACAGACACAGAAGAAGAAAACAGAATTTTCAGATCAGATTGCTCAAATGTTTTCACATTATTCCTTCTTTATTTTTGGGAGGTGTGAATATGAAATGTTCAATATTCAGTACTCCTTACGTTAAAGAAGAATAAGAACTTACAAAGTTCACTTCATGAAGAGATGTTTTCAGAAGGCATGGGAGTGGTCTGTATCTACATGCTATAAATCTGGATAAAATTATTCTTCCTTTACTGATCTATATTTTTCTCAATATTTATTTCCAAAACAGTACAGTCGTAGTTGTAGTTCAGCAGCAGGCTTCATTTAATATGGCTTCAAGGGAGGAAGTATGGTGGAACAGTACACGGAAGAGAAATCTTTTAGACTTACAAATAGAGTTATAGGATCCTGACGGCAAACCTCACCAGCAAAACTCTAGGCAAAGACAGCCTGAAGAAACTAATGTTACTAAATAAACACTCCTCCTGCTCCTCCCCCAAAATAATCAAATGAAGCTCAGGACATCATTGCTTTGCTTGGAGACTAGGATACTTGGGAAAGTATCGTGTGTGCTTGCTTGCTTCCTTGCTCCTTCCTATGCATGGGTGCGTGGCCATGCTTTGAGAGGCCGGAGCTTGAGGTGACCCCATCTCTACCTCCTCACGAGGATGACTTGAGATTTTTGGCTTTCAGTCGGGGAGAGGCAAATTTGTCATTTACGTCTGGTTTTAAATAACTCGGTACTGCTGGTGTGTGTTATAAATGCCTAAATGCAAGTGCAGAGGTACCCAGTTTCTGAGTCCTACATAGCTTTGGGAAGGAGGTGGATTCCAAGATAGTCAAACTATGTGAGAGAGCTGCTGAGTGCCTACTGCAGTGCACTTTATGGCACATTTCTGAATTTCCCCTGAACTCGGTTACTTGCACATTAGCATGACACGTAAGTGCTATTTTAGATCTTTTAAGATCTGAAATATCTAGTGATACATAGAACTAGGATCTCAGAGAACGTATTCTTGCTCTAAAGGTGCTTTCAGTCTTCTAGCTCCCCAGTAGCTAACATCTTCATTGAGCGTCTCTTTAAGGATTCCTGGGAAGAATACATTTTGAAACACTCCTGCACTAGAAATCTGTGTGCAGTTAATCATGCTTTATGAGTTCAATGTTCAGAATAATACAGCAAGGATAGATTTTAGGAGGACAGTGTCTGATTTTTTCTGCTCTTTAGCAAAACTGCTGTTCTTTAACATCCTGTGATTGGACTGGGAAGACAGCACAAAGATGGATGAAGATCTTTGTATGTAACCTCCATTCCCGAATGCTGCTCTCACGCCGTGAAGTCAGTCTGACCATTTATAACTTTTGGTATTCAGAACACATCGGTCATGATGAAAAGAAATTAAGAAAAAGGAGGGAGGGGGGAGAGAAGGGGAGTGTGCTAACGGGCTTCAGTTCTGTGGGTTAAAGCATCTCAGGATTAAAACGTGCTTATATTAAAACGTGTGGATATCCACAGTCAACTCCACTGCTCGTAAGAGATTTCCTGTGATCAAATAGGAGACTTAGGTACTGTGGCTCTAGTAAGAGCGCAGCAAGAGAGTCTCAGTGACACTATCTCCCTTCTCCCGCCACCACAGGCTCTGTACTTCTTCAGACTGGTTAAAAGATTCCTTCCAAGAACAAGCTTTTCTATATAACACAGAATATTTACTTTTATCACAACTGTTATAGCTGATTAACTTATACAAGTTGTGGAATATACTTTTATTATATGATATTATATTTAACATTTTATGTGTGTAGTTTCGTTTTTGTTCAGAGTGGAGTCTTACATGGGGACTTACTACTTGGACACTGCCATTCAATGTTCATGTTTCTTACAACTGAATTTTACTTCCTGTTGTTATTGATGCTTTAGAGCCATTGATTTCATATTTGAAAATCCAAGGCACGCTGTGGAAGTATTGCTGCTTCTAATTTTCCTTATGTGAAATATTTATAGCTTAGTCATGTTAAAGACGCATCTCCAAATGTCCTGTGTTCAGAAGTTAGGCAAAAAGCATTCAGTAAGTCTTCACTGTGGCCTTTCACGGGGTAAAGAAAACAAGCGATTCAGGTCCGTGTGGATTACACTCAGTACCTACTCAGGACTACAGATAGCACCCTTGGTCAGCGGTGTGTCATGTTCCTGAACTTTCCTGGAGGTCCTAACATAGGCAAGACTCAAGAATTATCACCTTTCTGTTTAGCTTCTCCTGCAGCAGTCCTTACTGCATTTTAAAGAATTGATTTTTCCTAAAAGCTGCTCTTTGGTAATGTTGCTTTAGAACATAGCAGTTACTTGTAAACATTTTTGTTGTTGTTGACACTTTCAGAGGGAGATGAAGAAGATGAAGCTAACAAAATAGAAGCTTTACATAAGCGAAGAAACCTTCTGGCTGCCTTTAGCAAGTTGATAATTTATGACATTGTGGACATGCATGCAGCAGCAGATATCTTCAAACACTATATGAAGGTACAGCTCTGTGTATTCTCCTCTTCCTAACTGAACACAGATTGCAAGGTCAAGTCTCCTGTTCCTCTCCCTTCCAGTACAGTATTTAAAGGTTGAACGCTTTTGAAAGCTTTTCCAGCCTTACTTGATTTCTGGTAGTAGTTTGTCCTTTCTAAATTACACCTGCCACTGAGAAGCAGTAAGCTCTGTGCTGCCTCTCCTATGTAGCAGGAGTGCCTTATTAAGGGCAGCACTGAAAGTTGGTCCTACAAGGTGCTGAGTGTTTCCAGAGAGGCACCACTCTACAGAGAGTTTTTGATCCTGCTCCTCAAATTCATTCCTGGAATCCACAATAGCAGTTATCTGTTCAATGTCGTGTTTCACCAGGAGTCTCCCCATCTTGGTGCTTGCCATGTGGATGCAGATTTTTTTCTGTGGGAATGCACTACAGTATGTAGCGTACTACAGTATTTAGGCCCAATGAAATTCAGAACGACTTGCTGCTCAGCTACCACTGCACCCTGTACTTGCGAATTTACCTGCCAGAAGACAGGCACATCAGCAGTCCTGACGCTGCCAAGCAACCCAAAGCCCCTCAGGTTGTATCAGATTGCCAGGTATCCCTCTCCTGTCTTTCTGTAAGGGATTGTCATCATAATGACAACAATCAAGGAGGAAAACCTGGAGTGGGGAGCAGGTCCTTTACTATTACATAGTGTTTGAGATGTTGATGCGAAATATAAAGGATTTTATATATCCTCCTTCTCCTGTTCATTAGGAGCATGCAGTACAAGGGGATTTTTTTCCAGAGCAGGAGTTTCAAACTGAAGCTGTCACAATTCACATTAGTTTCCTACCTGCTGTTCTAGCTTGGTCTTCTCCTCTCTCCACACCCCACTTTCTCTTGAAGCTGGGGGAGAGTGAGAGAAATTGAATTTAAATTAGGATATAAATTAAATTAGAAGGATCTCTGTACCAAAGAAGGTAGGAGCAATATTTAAGGGAGAATGAAAATAAGTGGTTGCAAATGCATAAATATTAATCTGGTTATTAAATACAGAAGTATTCAACTGGTTGGTGGAGAAATATTCTCAGCCTGGAAGTTTTAATGATTATACAGGCTTTTCTACCCAAATGGTCAGTACCATAGGCTGGGGTTTTCAGCAACCGTTCTTCTAACACAAAGAAAAACAGCACTTCATACTGACTAATTCCTTACCCAGCTTTCTGGCTCCAGTGAATTCCTTTCTTGGCCACCTGACTCCCCGTGTGTTGTATGTGGAGCTTCACAGCTGTGTGGCAGTGTCTGTCCGCACCTACCTGTTGGAGGATGCGTTGGTTCAGGGTAATGTGGTTTCTTGGAATTAGCAGCCACGGGTCACTTTCATCAAACATTTCGTTTGGGGTAGGAAATACTCTTTTGTTTGGTTTTTAACATACTTGTTACAAAAGATAGTAACAAACACAGAAGTTCCTTACCTCATCACTGGGTGCAGGCTACCAATCAGTTTAAATTTTGCTATTGAAACATTACCTCCCACTCACACAAAAAATCTGGATTTGAGACTGGGTTTTTTGGCAACTACTGCGTTGTTCGAAACGAGAATTACAAGTAATCTTTCTATCAAGAAAACTGTAAGAAATTGTATAAGAGGTTCAATTTAAAGAGCGTTTTTTCCACTTCTTTTTTCTAGTACTACAATGACTATGGAGATATCATTAAGGAAACCCTGAGCAAAACAAGGCAAATTGATAAAATCCAGTGTGCAAAGACACTCATTCTCAGTTTGCAGCAGGTAAGAGTATTGATTTTTGTTAGAAATGCCTCACTGCACAAAAAATACTGGACAGGATTTTCTCTGGTGCCCTTTACAATGAAGCAAAAAATACCACCCTGCTGTTAAGAGATTGTCTTGCTCCTCAATTCAGGCTGTCACCGTTCATTTGTCCTGTAATCTCTGTCTCCTTAAGCCCACACTGGCAAAGCTTTGGTCAGATTAAAATGGAAGAAAGGGAGAGAAGAGCCTTGAAGGCCATGTGGTCCAGGCTGATTCATAGCATTTGTTTCCTGGTACCTAGTGAACAATAAGAACTAAGATGTCTTTTTGTTTTTATAATTCACTGGAAGTAATGCATCTTCTTGACATTTTGTCTAAATACTGATTGATTTTTTTAAAACTTCAGGCTAATTAGTTGAAGTCTTCCAATATTGTTAAACATGTTTTTTCCCTGAAAAATTTGTTCTACATCAACAATTAATTATTGGCTTAATGATGAAATCCATCCTTGTTCTGCTAACAGCACGAAGTCTGTGCTTCCCTAAATACCATTTAGGCCCTTGAAGTACCAGCTATATATCCATTACATATAGAAATTACTTCTATAAATTAGATGTTTTCAGATCAGCTGGACCTCCCAAAATTCATTTCAGAGCACTAAGGGATTTCCTGTAGCAATCTGGAAGCTGAGCGATATCTCTGAAAACTGGAGAATTCCAGAAGAATTGGCGAGTGTCAGAGTAATTCCTGCCTTTAAAACATGGAGAGAGGAAGAAGCCAGGTGCCATAGATCAGTCAGCCTAATATCATTCCTGAAGAAAATAATTAGACAAGCTATTTGCAAGTGCCGAAGTGATAGGTAACAGCCAGTATGAATTTGTCAAGGAGATATCATGTCAAATTAAGCTGCTTTCATTAATTACATGGTAACAGAGCTTGTGGATAGCAGAGAAAAAGTAGATTTAATGCAGCTTGATTTAATATTGTCACTGACACTGTCTCCCTTGGTATTCTCATTAGCAAGTTAGGAAAATGTGATCTAAATGGCACTACCAGAAGAAGATACAGAACTGATTTGAAAACTACCGAGTAGTTCATTATTGTACTGAAAGGGCATTATCAAGCAGGCTCTGAAGGCATTTACCCAGTAATGCTGTCCAGTTATTCATTAAGTCTTGAATGACGGAATAGCAATTTTGCTTCCTCAGTTGATAGAAGATGCTGATCTGATGGGTGATGTAGGTGTTTTAGAATACAGCATAAGAATGCAGAACCATCTTGATGAGTTGGGAGAATAATAGATGCAATGCAAGGAAGGTAAGTGCAAAATTCTGTTGAAGAGTTCTCGTCCCCACAGCAGATGATGGGGGACAAATGGCAAACAGCAGTGACACAGAGGAAAGTCTGGGAACTGAAGCAGATTAGAAGTCGAATGTAAGAGAACTCCTGTTACATGTCTGCAAAAAAGTCATGGTAATGTCCACTCTTAGCGGTAACAGGCGAAGAACAGAAGTCTTTCTCAAGAAAAGCATTCTCTAGCTCTCAGATTTTAACAGCTGAATTCTTTCTCTAGCTGTTCAATGAGCTTGTTCAGGAGCAAGGTCCCAATTTGGACAGGACATCTGCCCACGTTAGTGGGATTAAGGAACTGGCTCGTCGGTTTGCCCTCACTTTTGGCTTGGATCAGATCAAGACAAGAGAGGCTGTGGCGACACTACACAAGTGAGTGGTGGTAAATAAACCAGATTTTTGTATTACTTCAGATCAAAAGTTTTGTTCAGCATAGCTCTTCTAAAGTTACATAATCTTAGCAGGTCCTGGAATAATGATATATTTTTTTCTAGTTTATGTAGAAAAATGGTGGGGGATGTACATGTATGAAAGAAAGGAATTAAAACGAGCTGCTGCCTAATGATTTGTGCGATCAGAATGTTTGTGTGCACGGTATCTAGCAAGTGTAGATAGTTTTTTGTACCACACCACTGTGGATTCAGTACGCACTGAGGGCTTTTATAAAAAGATATTCCAAAAATATTTCGGAAAACTTAAGTGGATTTAAGCTTTTTATGTAACTGCTGTGTAGGAAAGTGTAGAAAGGTGCTGCTAAATTTAAATTACGACTTTCCCATGACATAGAAAGGTTAAAATATTAAAGTTTGCTATCTCAGAGACTTAAGTCATTAAGGCTAAGATTAGCAAAGCATGATCAAAATGCTACCAGACGCTTTCCTGTGCCAAGCAAGAGAGATTTAAAAAAAAAAGAGGCAAGGATAAGGCAAAGATAAGGCAGAGATGCATGTATCAGTATACTGGTGCGTAAATTCTCTTGATGCAGAAGTGTGATACCTAGTTATTATCTTCCATATTATTCTTATTGCAAGCTTCTGCTTCATGCAGAAACAAGAGCGAGCCAACTGGCCACTCCTGCTAAGGCGGTGGCCTTCAGCACCCACCAAGTTTCTGAGATTGTGGTAAGTTCCTCCTTACCATCTGACTGGCAGTGTGTTGTCTTTGAGATTCAGTCCTCAGAAATGGAGGGGCAACATTTGAGTCCCCTTTGTCCAAAAGCAGCTTTCGGCTAGTAATGAAAATAAAAGGTTATGATGGGACATAAAGATACCAAGAATTTCATCACAGTTCAGATTCTGGGCAGCATTTAGAAGCCATGGATGACTTTTTAAAATTTTGTTTAAAATGTCTGAAAATTTTAATATTTCTTTACTGTAGAGATGGCATAGAGTTTGCCTTCAAATATCAGAATCAAAAAGGACAAGACTATCCACCTCCTAACCTTGCTTTCCTTGAAGTGCTTAGTGAATTTTCTTCTAAACTCCTGCGACAGGACAAAAAGACTGTGTAAGTAATGCTCCATTTTCTTCTGTGGGTTTTGCTGGGCTCTGTCAGTCACTGTAGTAGCGTGTGTTTAAGCTCTCCGCTTTGGGGATTTCTCAATCTAACAGGGCCTATTGGAAGTCCCAGTGAGATGTTTCACATACATAGTTATTCATTGTTTTGTGTTTTAAAGTAATAAAAATAAATGAGAAAAGGAGAATCAGCTCCAGTGATGAGGTGAGCTTGAGACCTCACAAAACAGTGTTCCTTAAAATTTCCCATGGGGCACTGAAAATAAAAAAGAATGTTTTTTTCAGGCTAGAAGAGAAACGAAATGAAATGTTAGCAGTGCAGGAAATTTACAGGCCTGTAAAATGCTGCAGTAACACCTGTTTGTGTTAGATATTTACATAAAATGTAAATATATATTTGTTGTTTATTTTAATATATTGAGTTAAACTGGGAAATAAAGGTTTGTCGAAGCTTCTGTTACTGGCACAACAGGGTAGAGAAAGAGGCTGAGAGAGGACATTTGTTGGTTGGGACAGAGCAGGGTGGTAACAGTCCTGGGAGGGTAAAACGAACTTGTTACGGCGGGTAGTTACTGCAGATGAAATACTGGAAATTAAATAAATCAGAGGTATTGTTGATAAGATCTGAATAAAGAGCAAGAAATCCTGTTTTATGAGCAACATTTGAACAGACTGTCAAGAGGGGCTTGCAGATATCACAGAATTGGCGAAGAGAAAACTGCACTAGTAGGGTCAAATCTGTAGTAAAGACATGTTGTCAGCATCACTGCAGAGATAACACTCTGCATTTCTACCAAGTTACGTAGCCAATATCTGGGATTTGGCCACAGCGTGGAAGTAGTAAGGGAAAAAGGACGAGGAGTGCAGTCAGAAATCAGCCAAGCACTGTGTGACCTCTGTAGAACTGAATTCTTTGAAGAACTTCATGACCAGTGAAAAAAAGCAATTCCCAAATTTTCTGATTTACGGTTATAGATATCTTTCCAGTCAATTCTGACCACAGTGAGTGTAAGTTGTATGTATCTGCTGTAACTACCTCAGCTGACTCTGTCAGACCTTTCTGTAGTTTTTCCTTGAAGACATTTGTTTTAAAGGACTTTTCTATTAGGGTTAACAAGTATGAATGCTATAGCTTTATCTGTGTTAGAAGAAATGCATCTTGGTTAACTTTGTATAATTTTTAATGTATACGCACTTGAGCCAGTTTGAGAATTGGATGGTCCAGTTGGGCTAGCTTGGCACTCAATTTTTGAAACAGCTCTTCATCATTATATCCTTGAATCTTGTCAACCTCTGTCTTATTCTTCAGGACAGGACATAAGAATAATAGGATTTTATGACTATCTTCCTAGCTGAACCATAGGTTCTCCTGCATCTCTTAGTTTAACTGTCATTAGCCTGATTCCTGTTTAATTTAGTGAAGCTTGTCCTTCCTGTACAGTAATCATCCTTTCCACAAGTTTCTGCAGTGTCAAAAATTTAAAGTGACATCATTCTGTACAGTTTACGTGACAGCTTAATTTCGCCTGATCCTTTGCATGAAATTCAGTACTTCAGGAGATCTTGGTTTTCAGTCTTCTGTGTTGCCATTTAAAAATTTTTCTCAAAGGTCCTCCTTCTCCCCTCATTGGTGCCCGCATACACAACCGCTGGCTTTATTCACAGGACTGTAAGGGCTGCTGTGATGGAGTCCATGTCTCCTGGGCTTAGCTGTCCGTATTGTAGTCACCAGAGCTATTTACTTTAGCTGAATTTGAAGATCATGAAAAGAAATAGGCCCTTAAGGACATGATGTGTGTGACCTGTGCTAAATTACTGCTTTAAGATGAGTTCAGTCACGCCCTAGATTCTGTTGGCTGTGGTTACCGTGAAATGAGTCAAGATAACTTTCTTCTATATGAAGATTTCTTGTGGAGGTGACTCCATTCCTTCCCTTGAGGGCTCTGTGGTGTTTGCACCCATCGGGCAGCGGCTGCGTTGCCCGTAATGCTTCGCTGACGCTCCATGCTGGGCTCTCCCGTGGGCAGCTGGTTTGCCCCTCTCTGTAGCGTGACCGCTTCAACCCCAGCCCCAGGGACCTCTCCCCCTCCCTCCGAAGGGGCTGCCCGTCCGCAGGAAGGTGCATGACCACCATCTGCTGGAGAAGGCCTCTCTGCAGGAGCGCTGGCCTCCCTCCCGGCCTCCGTCTCCCCAGACTCAGCAGCCGGCTCTTCGTCTGGAGGCAAAAGTGCTGCAGAATAACCCTGAAGGTCTCATCAGCGTGTGTCTGCCTCTCACCCAGAAGCCCTCCGACTTGGCTTCCCAACTCAAAAAAACGAATTACCTACGTGATACATCTGCATCCGTCATCTGCCCCGGGTGCAGAACACCATGCCGGCACAGTTCAGCAGGCACTGCTCCCATGCAGGGCTTCTGCTTCCATTCTGCTTTACTGCTGCCTTTTGTATTTGGAAGGAGAAAAGGGAGATGTTTCCAGTTTGGGAATGGGTCAGCAACAGTGGTTGAATTTAGTTTTCCTATCCTAGTTATTTATTCAGCTTCTTATTTTATGAGTTACCTCAGAATCGGTGATAGCCATTTATGGATTTATTTGCATCTATGGAATGAATATAAACTATACATTTAAGGTCCTAGGCTCTTCCACCTAGCAGAAAAAGATTTAGACTAGCGCAGTTACAAACAGACGAGGCGGATACGGGCAGGGAAATCCCGAGGAATTCCTCTAACACAGTATAGAGGTGAATTGCCCTGTGCAGCCATTTATTTCCATTTGTTTCTCTCAAATAGAGACCGTTAGCTTAGATTAGGCAGCTGACTGCTGGGTGTCTGAAGTCGGATGAGATGGAGCCTCAGCATGGTGTGCTTACTTCTAGGAGTTCAGAGTTTCTGTCCTCACTGAAGCTGGCGAGAGCTGCCAGCATGAAGCTCCTCTGAAACCCTGAGCAGAAGTTGTCTGAAGTTTGCCATCTACTTAGTAAAGAACCCCCAAGTGGTGTAGTTTTTCCTTCTTCACAATTTGGGCATAACCTGGGCACTCTAGTTTTATAAACATAAACTGGATGCAGGAAAAGTTCTTACTGTCCAAGACTATTCTGCAGATGAAGTCACGAAGCGCTCGAGTGCTGTACTGTTTGGTACTGTGAAAGAGAGAGAGAGAATGAACCAAGAATCTCCCGTTTGGTGCTAGGTGTGGATGTTACGCTGTACACACATGAAAAGGGGGAGGAAGAAGCGGTCACAATGTTGAACAAAACAGCAGACAGAAAAACTGCGGTTTCTGGAGCAAAGTCGTCCTATTCACTGAATCAAAACAAAACCCTGTTAAAAATTGGATGTGATTGTTACCCAGGCTTGTACAGTGTGGTTGCTTGTCCTGTTCTGATACCTAGGCCAGGTGAGAAGTTTGAGCCTGCCATCAGCTAACAGAGGAAAAGGGAGATGGCAAGTTCCTTTCCATGCAGAATTTGTGGGTTGGACTCCCGCTGAGTCAGCCCGGCAGTGTGGTGTGAAATGAAACCTGGATCGAAGTGTGCACCCTAATGTATTCGTGGGAAGGGTAGAGGTGATGTTGAAGAATCTGAGGTCTTTTGCCTAAATTTGGAATGCTTGGTTCTGCAGCTTGAAATTCATTAGAATCGCTTTTACGTGGACTTGTATATTCATTCTGAGGATTACTTTTAATACCATAATTAAATAATCAATGGAAAAAGAAAACAACCCAAATGCCCTCCAGACCATATACAGGAAGGAGACTGGTTCCTCCCGTAAGTTAACAAGTGTGCACTGGACTTCTCCATGGCAGTGGAACAGATCTTCCATTTTTTTACTGAAAAATAACTGCTTGCATGTGAGGAAACCGTTTTTCTTGTTCCAAGAAGCAAAAGGATATGCTGCATCCTCCCAGCAGGGGTTCTAATTCAGCCTGTCTGTTGACACAGTAGCAGTATATAGAAGTGGCTTCCTCGCTATGCAAAACAGAAAAGGAATTGAAGGAGAGTGTGCTGTGAGTGATCGCAGACAAACGTGGGAGGAAGATGTTGGGGAGAGAACGTTGTGTGTGGTTGATCTGTGAGTAAGGTGTAGGTGGTGAACTGCGTTACTTTGTTTTGAGGGAATGACGTGTACGCTTCGTCAGAGATGCAGTGCCCTATCAGCATACGCTGTGAAATTAAAATAAGGATTTGTGTTAAGCTCTCAAGAACGTGAAGAGGGCTTACAAATTAATTAGAGAAAACAACGTGCTGCTCCTCTATACTCACTGTCTGTTACTTTCAGTCACTCCTACTTAGAGAAGTTTCTGACAGAACAGATGATGGAAAGAAGAGAAGATGTGTGGCTTCCGCTCATTTCCTATAGAAACTCACTAGTGACGGGTGGTGAAGACGACAGAATGTCCGTTAACAGCGGAAGCAGCAGCAGCAAAGCCTCTTCAGTAAGGAATAAGAAAGGACGACCACCGCTCCACAAAAAGAGAGTGGAAGGTTTGTATGGGTTCAGGGTGCCGGGCAGAGGCATTTCTCTTTCTGTACATCTCTTACAGCCTTCCTTCTTAGGAGCCCTTACGGTTTATCATTTAATGCTGAAATATGTGATTCATTCTGCATGTAGTAAAAACAAGATGTCTGCTCTGCAAATTCCTATCAAGGTTAAACACTTCTTTATGAGAAATATCATCATGAGTCCCTGTAAGAACAGGGACAAGACAGACAAGAGTCTGTCTTCACTGAGATCTGCAGATTCAGAACTATTGAAAGCTGTTGCTGAAGTTGGAGACAGGAGGTGTTTTGTGGAGTTACCTGCTCTGTGCCTTTCTCAGTCATGGACTTCTGGTTTTCTGCCTGTGCTTCAGGCCGGAGCCGTTGTTAATTAACAGGGTGTTAGAGCAAACCCAGGGCAGAAATGCTGACAGAGATCTGTGTTTCTGCAGGACCACTGGAGAACACTAAAAAGACACCTGTTGTCATTTAAAATAATGTTGACATCCAGTGTCTGTATTTACTTTTTCTCTGACTTCAGGCACGTTTATCAGGAATTTGGGTATGATAGCCCATCCCTTACAAGACCGCATCTGTTCCTGGTCGATCTGTGTGATGTAGTGTGTAAGTCTGTGGATATAAATGTACTGTTTCCCTACAGAGTAGGTATAAGTGGGATCTTGAAACTCCAGGGATTTTTCCAAGTTCAGTACCTACGATAGTGACTCCTCATGAGGAATCTAATGCCAGTTTGTCTGAATGTACAGCAGTTTCCAAAAATACTCTTCAAAAGTTTGTCCGTATGCATTTGTACAATCAGGGACATTCTCCACTACAGCTTACGTTGAGCAGTGCGTGCACCAGGTCCTTCAGTTTCTTAGAGCCAGCCTGGAGTTTAGGTAGATAAAATACTGCTTCCTTTCTTCAGACACTGTTTTGCTTCCTCCAGGATGCCACGTTTTGGGGGTATGGGCATGTCCTTTGAACATGACAAATACAGCTCTGGGTCACAGTGCAACATACCGGGACAGCACATTGTGAAGAACACGGGTTAGGAAGTTCTTCCACTCTCCTTTCTTCAGTGTGAACCCTATAGACCTTAAATTCATAGCTCACTATGCAGACCTTCGTTATTCACGAAAGCTTTGCTGTACAGCCTCACTAGGTAGGTCCAGGAAGGATGTATAGCTCATCGTTGTTTGTTTTAGCCCGTAACAGCATAACTGTCTGTTCCTTGATCGATGCCTTCATTGTAGAATTTGACTGCTAGATGACAGAACTGAGAAGTTACCAGCAAGTGCTCTCTAATGACAGCAGCAGCACAAGCTCTATGGCCTTTCCCTATATGGAAGGATATGTGGTGCAAGCACCAGAAGTCTCGGTTTAGACGTGTGTTGATACAGCACAATTGATATCATACGTTAAAAAAACCCACTCACAATAACATAAACAGTTGGAAGCACGCCACTTAATTTTTGGATGCTTCTTGGTGTGCAGTAGGCATTACTGTTTGCATTATGCCCTAGGTATACTTCCTTCTGAATCGTGGCAAAAGGAAAGCCAGGAAAATCTGGAGTCAGGTTGTCTGTGTTTTCACAGGAAGACATAGATTTCTGTCTTATTTTCCATCTACCAATGATAAGATCATTAAATAATCAGAGATTTAATCCTCAGAAATAAGTCCTTACTGTTCACTCGTCTGTATAACCTGAGCTATGAAGAACCAGCCTGAACAAAACAGCTGGTTGCCTGCAAAGTAACTGATGCTCTATACGTAGTCTAGACACAGGTCTGTGTTGTTTTTTCATCTTTACATATTTTTTAAGTCTTCCAAAAGTCATAGCTTTAGTCTTAATCTGGCAGTACAGTTACTAATTTGGACTTCCCTTTAAATCCTGCTAAGGTGTGGGGTTTTTTTTCTTTAAATTCCGCTCTACAGGAACTAAAGAAGGGCAGGGTCGCCACAGAAACTAGTCTTGCATCAAAAAACATAACTAGTCCCCTGTGGTTCCTTTCTCACCTCAGTCCAGCATATACTGGGTTCAGCAGACTGTCTGGGTTGGAGAACAGTCCCTGTTTCTAACTGAAAGTAAATCTGCTCTGTGACCTTTCTTCACAATGCCTTAAGGAAATCAAGCATAAATAGGATTTTAAAAAAGAATTCCCTAGCGTTATAAAAGGTTCAAATTAAATTCAAGAATAACTAGGCAACTTTTTAGACAACATTCATGCCCAAAGGGTAATGAAAGGCATAGAAAAAATGAAAAGATCCATTGGGATCCCCATCTACTTTCTCACCACGCGTTTCCTCCTGTTAGTAAATCCATGATCTTGTCTTCCCCTCTCTTGTCATCTCCACTGTCTTTCAGCTCCTCCAGCAACTTACGTGGTTTTTTTACATGTCTCTTGCCTGCACGCGTGTCTGCTCTGTCACATTCTCCTCAAGTCCCCCCTCTTCCTTCCTCTCGGGTTTGCTCCCTTCACAGCATGAGCACAGCATCCCACTTCCCCCTGCAGTCGCCTTCCATCTCCCTTCCTTCCATCTGCTCCAAACTCGCTGGCTGAAGTCACTCTCCAGCATCCGCACCAGCCAGACCACTCCTCTTAGGTAAAATTCCCCCTCTCTACTCCACCAAAATGGTTCTTACAGAAGTTTCTAAAGAGCTGTGCTGGCCACATTTTGGGGTTTATCCTCCACCCGAATCTGTATCTTGTTTTCTGTATGCATATGAGATTAACAGTCTTCTATTCAGATGGTAAACTCAGTAACTGGGAATTATCTTTGTTATATGTGTGCAAGACACCCGGCAATTTTAGGTAGTGCTACGATACAGTATTTGTTTGCAGCGTTGGGTTTGTTTAATATTTTTACTTTGATTTATTGTTATTGCTCAGAATCGCTGGTAGTATTCCTTCCTTAAAAGAGCATAAAATAACATTAGAGTGGAAAATTTATCATTTTGAGTGTTTGTCCAGCTGATCTCTTAAAGGCACCCTTGCTTTAAAATTTAGACATGAAACTGTCGGAAATACAAATTTGGAGAAGGTGCCACAAGTCATGTGAACTGTACGGAAGCGTGTCGGTAGACGGAGGGCTCTCGTTGCTGATGCACGGTGGCCGTTGCGTGAGTTGGCTGCCCGAGCCCTGAAGGCAGTAGTGCTGCGCTGCGAATTGTCAGAGCCGCGTCGGTGATCTGAAACGTTCTCTTCCTAGATGAGAGCCTGGAAGGCTCCTGGCTGAACCGGAATGAAAACATACATACTCCAGGGACACTGCAAGCTCCGCAGCTCACCTCCACTGTCTTGAGAGAGAACACTAGACAAATGGGAGAGCAGATCCAGGAGCACGAGTCGGAGCAGGGATCTGAACAAGATTTTTTACACAAGTGAGTGCTGGAATTTCAGTATCGAATACAGTGAGCCAGGCAAAGGAGTTGCGTGTTATTTGCACAGGTAGTCTCAGCCTGTGGCTCCATATATGCAGTGTTTAGTAGCAAGACCAGCTGGAAATGTCTTGGCGGTAGCTCAGCAATAGTTCGGTTATTTTCAGTTCTCAGGAAAAATACGTTGTAATGAAATAATGTTAGAAATTGCTTATGTTAAAATCGTCTCATAGCATAACCATGCGATTATGGTTAAATCTTCCCAGGGTTTGTGGCCCCAGGCTGGATTGAACTGTTCCTCTAAAGGCCTGTTAGATGTTCGCTCTGCTTTCCCTCTGCCCTACGTCATAGTACCATTCAGATTCTCCAGACGTCCAGACTGATTTCTTGTAAATTAACTCTTCCATTCAAGCTGCTGAGCTAGTCACTCCTGTTTCTGGGGTAATTGCCTGCAGACAATTTTATTTTGCCCTAAATTATCTATACTTTTTGTCACTCAACTCCCATTTTACCACCTCCATTTAGAGGGGGAAAAAATGTTGGCTGTTATCTGTGAGTAGTTTATTTAAGAATAGAGATGTCTTCAGAGAATGCTGTTACGTGCTATTTCTGTTCATTTGAAGATACAGAATAACAATATCTGTTTTGGAGACTATTTTTATAACTTTTATAGCCGAAATTACTGATCTGATTTATCTGTATAAAAAGGTCGTATTGTGCTGGCCAGATGAATTGGGTTTCCACCACAGTTATTAGAGTATAAAATAGCCAGATTATGCCTCTTGGTTTTCCCCCAGCTTTTGTCCAGCGTGTTTTTCTTGATACACGTTCCCCAGCTTCCCAGTTCTTCCTGAATGTGCCCTCACCCTGCTCGATCCTAAACTTTACCACTTCATCCTGCATTCTTCAATCAGAGTATTTCCTAAATGGAAATAATTAATAATGGTCGTTTTGCCTGGGAAGGTGAAAGGTTCTCCAGTCTCAAATGGCAACCGTGTGGTACATATCCACTATTAAAGTTTGCCAGCTTGTGACCGTGCGTTCTCATACAATCTGAGCAGCTTCTAAAGCCATGTCCTCTTTTGAAAGCACAACCTCTGCTTCTCCCTTGCTTGTGTGTGCAGCAGATTAAACCTTGACACGATCCATCAGTCAGTGCCCACCCCAAGGGATACTCGCAGCTCAGCTGGCTACAAATACCTACTAATCTTTGGAGCACGGAATATTTGGCATTTCCATAAATGAGTTCCACCAGCTTCCTTTCCCCGCGTTAGCCATCACCGTAAGAGAGCGTGGGCTGGGGTGCCGGGGCAGGGATATGTGCGGTCCCGCGCGCAGGCCTGACTCAGGCGTGTGTGTTCCCAGCCGGTGCTGTCTGGAAGGGAGGAGGGCCGGCGTGTGAAGAGGTGAACGCAAGGCAGGCCTGAGCGTGGATGTCCTCACCTCCACGGTTCAGACTGGTGGGGAATCCGAGCTGGCCACAAAGAGAGCAGCGCTGAGGAAGAGCCCCTGTTCACGTCGGCCCCAGAGTATCTTTGCACTTTCATCCCATGGGGTGTGAGCTCTGGGTCGATGGCTCTGACTTGGCTTTCTGAGGTCAAGGATTTACCTCCCGATCTCCTGCCTCCCCAGATGTTGCCAGAAATTCTAGATTATAAGGAGGACGTTGTAGCTCTCAGTTTCTCCTTAAAATTTTTCTACTCTGCAGTAAAAACCAAACAGGTTTGTTTTTACGTAAGATTTTCTTCCAGTTAATATTACAGAAAGCGTGCTGGCTTTATATGAAGGCGTTAAGGGGTAGGATTTGTGCATTCTTTCTAATGACAAAGATCATGGTTGGGAAAGAAAAATGCCAAAGCAGAGCTTTTTTTCCTGACCCTCTCTGATCTCACCTATCACTAAGCTAAATCTCTCTCTGTGAAGATGCAGTTCGTTATGGAGAGAGGAACAGCTTCCAGTCACTGCGTTTCTCTCCTGAGCCTGATGAGCAGGCACTGCCTTCAGCCATGGGAGAACCTGCCCCTGTTCTGGGGGGCAGCTCAGCCAGGCTCTTCCCCCTGGGCCTGAACCTCTGTTTCTGCGATCTCGGATGAACGCGGCGAGCAGAGAGCTGTTGTGCAAAGGCAGAGAGCATCGCTCTCCTCTCCGTTACTTCTGAGTCGGGTTCCATGTATGCGTTCACAGTGTGAACTGGCCGTGCAGAGTGCTTTCCTTTCAGCCTGGAGTTAGCTGCCACATGCATCTCCTGCGGGTCGGCTTAGGAGAGCTAAAAAATAAAATAAATACAGAGCAGGCAGTTGCTGAACAAATGGGGTTAATCATGTCTGGAAGAATATTTTGTTCTAGGTTGTTTTCACATGGGTTATCCCAGTTCATTATGTCAGTCTTCTTTGGGTACGAGGCTGCATAATGGAATAAAAACTGGTGTCGCTCTTGGAGAGCTGCACTTGGTTTGCTGCTGTTTCATGTGGCACGCATTGCTTTCTGCTGCTGGATGTAGGTGGTGGTGGAAGTACAGCCTTTCCGGTGTTCCCATGTGGAGACGCTGACTGGGGTATATATTTAAAAGCAATTTGGTTTTCACTTTGTGTGACATTTTTGTTTGACAGTGTATGTCAGTGATTAATGTGCATCCATTCTTGCTCATGCTTTGCTTGATCTGAGACAGCGAAGGAGGATTTAATGAAATGAATTTTAGAAGTGCTCCCACTTCAGGCGCGTGCCACACTAACGAATGAGTAATGTTAGCATTTTATGGAGCTGGTTTTATTGCAACAATTAATGGATTTTTTTGTGCACATGCAGTGAGAGGAGACAAGTTGTGGAAGGGAATCCAGAAGACATGTACCATGATGGATGTGATTTAAATACCTTCATCTGAAGCATGGCCAGACATGAAACTTGGAGACAGATACTGCCTAAAAATCGCCAGCTCAACACTGCTGGCGTTCTCAGTCCTAATGCTGCTTTGTGTTTGTTAGTCCCCAGATGCAGATATCATGGCTGGGCCAACAGAAGCTAGAAGATTTGAATCGAAAGGACAGGACAGGAATGAACTACATGAAAGGGAGAACTGGTGTAAGGCATGCAGTGTAAGTGTGCAGAGCATCCTCGTCTCCGCATCAGAACCGTTGTAGATGACTGTGCCACATTTTGTGCTACCTTTCCTGGGTTGTTGCTGGTAATTTCTGTGACATATAAACTCTTGTTGATGGAGGCAGTGTAACAGCTTTGTACTGCTGCAATGGATGCCGGGCCGTGGGGCCCTCTAGCCCAGGGTTCTGCCTCGAACCGTGGCCACAAGCGGGTGCCTCGTGAACAGGGCCCACAGACGTGGCACAGCTCCCTGCAGTTCTCTCTTGGCTTTCAACTGCTTTCATTTCGGGGGGGGTTCCACGAAGCACTGTGCCTTGGCTGTGAAGTAATTCCCAGCAAACCCTTCCAAGGTGTCGTCCAGTCTTCCTGTGAACCTGTTTAAGGTTCTTTCATCCACCTCATCTCTTGCCAGGGCGTTCCCCTGAGCAGCTAACGGAGGGCACACGCGTGGGTGAATGCTGACGTGTTCTGCTGGGGAAGGTGCTGCGCGCTCTGGTGCCCATCCCACCACGTCTTCCGGCACAGAAGCACTTCTCTGGGTGGGGGCCAGAGTCTCTAGCAAGATCAAGTCCTTGAAGTATTAGGAACTGGTCTTGGATTCACTGCCGGATTCCCTGGGGATTACCAGTGATCCTGGCAAACAGTGTAACTCCTTTCTGCAAAAGGCAAGCAAACACAGTGAGGTTATTGCCCTTTTCTTGTTAGGGACAAATTTAATTACTGTTTATAATGATATTACATGAGACTTCCTGCTTTAGCCTCTGCAAGTGCCAGGTTTGTTTCTACATAAGATTTTCTTCCAGTTCCTATTACAGAAAGTGTGCTGGCTTTATTCTCAGCATAAGGCTTTATGTGAAGGCATTAAGGGATAGGATTTGTGCATTGTTTTTAATGACAAAGATCATGGTTGGGAAATGTAAATGCCTGGAAATGACTTTTTCTTTCTCTTTATTTAATCAGACGAGGTCTAATGGAAGATGACGCTGAGCCCATCTTTGAAGATGTAATGATGTCCTCACGAGGTCAGCTAGAGGATATGAACGAAGAATTTGAGGACACAATGGTCATTGATCTGGTCAGTAAATCTTATTAACAACAAGTTTAAAATGGATGAAAGATAGTTTAAAAGGAATTTTAGAAGCGCAGACAAAAACTTAGAAAATTTTGAGCCGCTTTCCTGTTGTCTGAACATTAAAGAGCAGAAATGATCCGAATACTCCCTAGAACCTACAGCTGCAGTCTCAGGCCCAATTGATTTTCTTCACAGAAACGCAAGGAGCGTTGCTCAGCACTCTTCCTCTCTGATGCTCTGGTCTCGGGCAGCAGCAAGGGCCTGAAGCACCATCGTGCACCTGGGACGTGTCAGGCTAGGAGAATGAGGTTATGATTTACAGCGTATGAGGTGTCTCAGCGCGGGCCTCTCAGATGAGCGCCAGCAAAGTCGCTGATCCGACTTGCCGTGCAGTCAGCAAGGGTACGGGGAGGGCTGGTGGGGGACAGCGGCGAGACCAGCTCACCCCACACAAAGCCGCTGCTCAGCCTCGTGGAGTACCAGTGGACTCTGTAAAGCCCAGTAACGATGTTTGGTTCAGGTTGTTGGTTGACATTAATGAGGGGTTTGCAAACAATGTCATCTAAGGGTGCTCTAGGTGGAGTTGCCTTCCCTGTGACAGTGTCACGGCCATCATTAACTCGTTGGCTGACACAGCTCTGCCTGCAGCCACGCTCTGGTCAAACCGATGCAGCCAAGTTGCGGCTCCGTTTGTGCTTCCTGGTTCGCTTGGCCGCTGGGAGGTCGGTGGGCAGCGGGTCCTTCGTCAAGGTCTGGTTAGTGTACAGCCATGCAGAGCAGTGCTGGCACAGCAGAAGGGCGAGCAGGCAGCAGTGGGTAGGTGTGAGGCGGTGCCTGACACGGGGTTGCTCCCAGACGGGTCATCTCATCAGCTGGCAGCCTCCGGTCCTGTCGTGGTAGTGTACCGACTGCAGGCACCGCTTCCTCGGTGGAGACCGTAACCCTCCTACCCTCTCCACGCTGGATGAATGCTCTCCGTGTAAAATGGGAGAAAGGATCGGTTTGCGTTACACGCTTCACCGTTTTTATGCTTTCATATTTCTCCTTTCATATCCAAGCAATAAGGCATAGGTTACCTTAGGACTGGGCTATAATGCCTTGGGAAGAAAAGTTAGGCAATAATTCAGTTGCTGCCGCTGAGTACTGAGATTATTACTAGCATTCAGATGAGTATCAAGTAAGTAAAATCTCTCTTTTGCTGGCAATCCAAGGCAAGGGAGTGAAGGACTTCAGCCAGCCAGTGAAGCTCACGTCTACTCTTGTGTTCCTAGGGAAGGACAACACAGGGGCTGTAATCCTCAGAAACACTGTGATGTCTTAGGACCTTTTTTTCCAAATCCGCCTTTTGCCCACGTCAGAGCTAGAGTTTCACCATAAACTTGAAAGCATAAAGACAGTTTAAAAGACAGTTTTTATGCAGTCTGGCCTGCAGTCCTAATACAAGAACACCATTAAGTCAGCAAGAGCCTTAAGCAAGTCCTTAACTATAAGCACAGACTTAAAATTACTTTAGAATCCATCAGCTTTTACCCCATTCCTTAAATAAAGGGTGAATTTCAGAAGTGCTCTCCTACATCAGGGCTGACACTTACACCTGAGCTTTTGTGGCAGCCCAGGCGCAGCTGCTTTGTGAAGGAACAGGGAACCACGGCAGCGCCCGTAGCTGCGGCGTCACGCGCCTGCGTCGCGCGCCGGTAACCGAGGGGCGTTCTAAGCCGTCTGACTCCTCTTTCCAGCCACCTTCGAGAAACCGGCGCGAGCGGGCTGAGCTGAGGCCAGACTTCTTTGACTCCGCAGCGATCATTGAGGACGATTCAGTAAGGCTTTACCAGTATCATTTGCTGTTTACCTGAGGTTCTTTTGATTATTATACCACCTAATTAATGAATGTCTTCTAAATCATTTTTCTAGGGATTTGGAATGCCTATGTTCTGAAGTCTGGTGAAGACATTTTACAAATTTGGAACTCTATTGTTTAGAGCTAGAGGCCTATATACTGTGATAGCTTGTATGAAAAACCACATTTTTGATGTGATACGGTTTGATTTTTAACCAAATGATTGAGGTCAATCCCTTTTTGTAGTGACGGGCAGAAGAGGAGCTTCTTAATGACACAAAGGAATGTTGGCCAATCCAGTCACCTCAGAAGGGCTGACCTAAAAAATCATTTGTATCCCTGTTCTTGACTGTCCTAATACAGACTTTTTTTTTTCTGGATGAGGAGGAAGTTTTAAATTGTTAAGACAGCTGTCAAAATAAACACTGTTCTACATACGTTTTCTGAAAACAACATTGAGTGAAAACAGAACTTTTTAACTTTATTTTTCTGCTGTACAATTTAAAACAGTTTTAACATTTGCCTTTTTATGTTTTAAAAGCTAGCCATTTTTATGAAACCTATGCCTATCAGCCATTGACTAGCAGTGACGCTATAAGCAGGTCGTTCTGGCTACGGAAAAGTGTTTTTGAACACACTGGATTTGGTTGACGTTATGGTACGCTTATATCCTCTCATAGGCATTGAGAAGAACACTCTTATAGAAGAGGGTAGAATTCTAATGACGTGCATCTCTGCCAAAAAATTTCAGATTCTGATATGATAAACCCAGATTTTATACTCTTGAGAAGATTTATTTTTATTTATAATGGGACATAAAGTAAGAGATGTCCATGAAGCCACTTTTCCAACAGATGCTGTGTAACATTCATTTTATATAGCACATGGGGACACAAAAACAGTAAATTTTCTATTGGTACTTGCTCTGTGCATTTTTAGCAACTTATACCAGCAAATAAAGTATTCTCAGTAAAACACACAAATGGTTCTCAAGTAATCACTTTGCTGTTTTTACTACCTACTTCAGAGCCCTGCCAACCCAAGGTACATAAACAGCAACTTTCCTATTAAAAAAAGTAATTCCAGGGTGGGGGAAAGGAATCACTTTAGCATACTGAAAGCAATTTTAACTGTACCATAAAACAAAGTCTACTTTCCATGCCGTAAATACCCTTTTGCGCTATTTTTGTAAATTAATTTTGCCAGTTAGAAGTACTGTATGTGCTGCATAGAAATTTGTGCTTAGATGGTGAAGTTCTTAAGCTTACAATGGCATACAGCTACATTATCAGTGTTAACTGTGCATCTTGAGAGTAATTCTTTCGAGAAGACATACGATTTTTCAGAAAAGTTAAAAACATCAGAAAAACCCCAAGACATTCTCAGCTAATTCATTGTAAGAAGAGATTTTTCAGTGTCTTCAATAATTTGGAATTTCATTATGCTTCGAGTTTATGACTCTGCCTAGTAGCTGCTACTTAGTTAAAACTGGCCCGCTGTCAGAGGTGCTGCCATCCACAACTTGCACTGACTCCAGTATCTCCAAGAATCCGCCCCAAAAATGTTCATCTTCCTGATTTTAGCATTTGAGATACAAAGCAGATTGCCTCACTTGGAGCACAGCCATTTTAGAGGTGGGTTTTGTTTTTTTTTTAGCAACTGCAAAATAATCACGGAGCTTTTTTCTGTTACGAACTAATTGAAAAACAAAACAGCGTTAATGCCCAGTGCTTACTTGCTGGGAGGGAAAAGAATCTGATTTTAAAAACAAACCAGCGTTTCATTCGGCTGAGGTTTGTTTCTTACAACGCGTGCAGTTCTTGGACATGGTTGCCAAAAATGTTTGACTGGGTAATTCAGCCATTGCTCAGACATCGGCTGGGTGATGTGCAAAGCCTGAGAGGTAGCTGGAAGTTCATCAAAGAACGTTACCTCCCTTCCTCTGCTGTCCACCCCGCACGGTGGGCAGGAATGGCTGCATTAAATTGTCATCACAGTAATTCTGTGAGCATAGTAGCATAACACATGCTGCCCGGTTTGAGTCGTAGTCTCAGACAAACCTTGTGCTTCACAGTCCTCTGTGTGGAAAACTGATTCCTAATTTGACATTGTAGAATACTGTATAACAAACATTTACTATCACGGTACCTGCCATGGGTTTCCAGTTCAGTTTGCAGTCAATAGGTTTTTGTATTATGAGTGTCTCCTTGATTGGTTTTGCTAGTAATTCTGTAAATTGTACATTTACAATATGAGGTTTTTTTTTCCTTTTGTACAATTTAAAACTGATGCTTCACCTTTCATTTAATAAACTATTCAAAATCACGAGTACGATGAGCACCCTCTTCACTATAACTTGCTTTTGAATGCTCGTTTGGGCCATCCCACCTTGTCATCCCATCTCTTAGCCGCCAAAAGAAGCACTGAAAGGTGGCTCTCGCGTAGTCCAGGCTTCCCAGCCAGATTCCACACCCTGCCCAGTCAGCCATCGAGCGCAGGAAAACCCTGTCTGGTCTTTTTCTTTTTTTCCCCTCCACTGCGGTGTATTTTTGGCTGATGTGGGGAGTTTTACTGCGAGATTGCTGTAACTCTGATCCAGTCATCACACAAGTTGAGTTGCATTGTTAAAACTTACGGGCGTTTGAACTGTCACGCGTTTTGAGAAAAATGTCCCTCTCCTGCCCTGTGCACCTCACGTCATCCGCACCACACGGGACGAAATGGACGTGGGGAAGGCTTGGAAGGGCTAACGATCCGCTGTGCTACGGGAAGTTGTACAGATCCCTGAAACTACACGGCCTCCTGCGAGTCCCACGTCTGGGAGAAAAAGGTGCGATTTTTGTCCAGCCTATGAATGACTTCGTCTCTGTAGCGCGAAATAAAACTGACTTGCTTATCATCTGGTCCACTTCCTAAAGAAAAAGTCGGAAAAAAACCTTTTCCCAAGTCAGAAAAAGTAACAAGATGCAGCAGGTGAGGAACAGGGATAGGATTCGAGGTCTGCACTGCACCCCAGGACTTCTCCTGAGACACAGCCCAAATGCTGGACCTCCAGCTGCTCGTAAGTTACGCTCAACTCCTGCTGCGCTGTGGAACACAGTAAGTAACTTGTCGGGCTTCTGAGTTCAAAGACTGCTCTCTGTTGAAATGAAAGGCTTTTATTTCACATCTGTTGTTTCTGCAGGTGACTGGAATTCAAGAGAATCGAGTAGCGAAGCCAGAGCAGCGTGCTGGGAGAGCGACCGACTGCTTGGAAATCAAGAGGACAGAAAAGCCAAATTCCTGTGCTGGCGAAGGACAGACGAGAGAAGGACATTTCTAGAGCTAATGAGGTTAGGAGACAATTAAGAAATGCTGTGCTTTTTTCTTTGTGACAATGACGATTGGGTTTCCTATTTAGTGTCTCCTCCTGGCTCTGGACAGCCTGAAGAAACTAAGTGTGTATCACTTCACGTAACACAGCGTTTGCCTCTACCTCGGGACAGCCACCAGCCACGCCCAGCTACCAGTGACCTCTGAAAAATCCTCTTGGGCCTTAGGAACTCTGCCTCCATCCTTCCTCACAACGAACTGAGAACTCACTGCGCCGCAATGACCCCCAACAGCGTAACGTTTCAGTTTACCTTCCCTTCTTGCAGCCGGCTTGAACGCGTTTGCAGCCAGGGCAGACAGTCTGTCGGTAACCTGACGCGTTGCCTCCAGCTATGACAAAACCCGCGGAGCTCCTCCTGCTCTGTGTTGTCATATTTTTGTTTGGGTTTTTTCCCCCTCCAGATCCGGGCTCCAAGCTCCATGGCAGGACTCGCCGGGGCACCAGCTGCACGCGCCTGGGAAGAGATGCTGCCGGGAAGTCTCTGTCTTTTCTTTCTTCCACTTCAGGCACGTCCTTGGGGTGTGAACAGAAGCAGCTGCGGTGCGC
>Ga0181612_162953_pt1 | contig 41497 bp, 18 predicted proteins | sample HoacroProtozoa21_FD_119630 | JGI IMG/M metagenome (GOLD analysis project Ga0181612, IMG submission 119630) | Hoatzin crop microbial communities from Cojedes, Venezuel. Combined Assembly of Gp0051906, Gp0051904, Gp0051908
CTCGAGCCTGAGGGAGCAGCCCCAGCTTCCCAGCAGAACCTGCAGCTGAGAGCCCTGAGGAGCCCATAGCAGCGGCTCTTTAAATTGCTCCTTAAATTGCTAAATCGGCTGTTTATAAACAGCCTCAGGGCAGAAGTTTTGTCTTTCTCATTTGTAGCCGATGCACAGGAGCAGCATTCAGGCTGCTAAAAAATGTCAGATATTTAAAAGACAGGCAGCTCTTCCAAGTGGAAGCCTGAAATAATGTCGCTGTTTTTTTATTCAGTCTTATCCTCTGAGCTATTTGGGTAACAAAGTCAAATGTAACATGAATAACATGTCTCCTGAGAGAGTACTTTCAATGGCCCGCAAACATGATAGCAAACAGGATTTGAGTCACATGGACTTCCTTTGCCAGAAGACTGTAAGGACCATTGATTTTTTTAAAAGGAGAATTGTAGGATGCCTTTATGATAAAACCCCATAACACTGACACAAAAGGTTTTAGGACATAAAAAAGGCAAGATAAATTTCAGGTGGGAGTATGGAAGTGGAGGGCACGGTTAAATTTGCCTCAGCAATTTGGGAAAATCAAATATAAAAGTAGTTATTCTGCTGCTTAAGATCCAGATGGAGAAATTAATGGTAAACATTAGCAACTGGCTCATCTATTTTCACTGCTCAAAATGTCTGACCTCATGAATGGTATTCTGAATAGATTTACAGTGAGTCAAGTTTATTAATAAAAAAATTCCTTCCAGCCTTGTTACATCGGTGAAATTGATCCTGAAGCAGCTGCAGCAGCCGGGTTCGGCCAAGCACGGTGGATCTGGCGGAGGAGAGCTGACAGCACGACTCTGTCTCGCACCCAGCAGTGCTTGCGTCAGCCTGTGGGCTGCCCCGGCTTGTGGCAATTGAATATCATGAACCGTGTAAAATACCAGGGGTAGCTGAAAATGCCATATTCTTGGTCTCATTTCCCAACTTGCAAAGAGAGGGTGTGTAAAGAAGACATATCTATGTCTCTTTTGTGAAAACCTCTTCCAAACAGGACCAACATCCCCCTGCCCGCCCCCCCCTTTTTTTTAAACTTAGCATAATATGACAAAATGAAAGGGAACACTGGGAATAAAACCTTATTAATGCATTAGTTTTAAAGATCCATATTATTTCTTTAGTAAAAAAGAAGACTATAACCTTTGGAAACTCATGTCTTAGTGAATGTGAAAGGCCAAGAGTCAAATTGTGCCTTTAACTAAATTTGAACAGCTTTATTCACTTGGCTGGGGCTCCATTGGAGGCAAGACTTCACATATCCTGATTTCCGACTGAAAGTGATTCATTAGACAGTTGTTATTATCCGATACTACAAATGAGCCTAGTGTTTACTGGCACAACGTACACAGGAATTTCCAATAGGAAGAAGAAACCAGAAGACCAAGGAAATGATGGAGATGAGGTAGATAGTTCTTTAGTAGCTACCCTCATTCTAGAAGATTTAAAAACAAATTGTCAGAGCAACAAAGTGACCAAATTCTATTGTCAACCCTGCAGCTAAGGGAAATACAGGCAAAGGAGGACAGCCTTATAGCTCCGGCCAGGATAGAAGTTGACCATGCTTAGGGTATATTCATATTTCTGAACACTGTCATCACAAATGCATTTTCATGCAAATATCTCTGGGTTAGTTAGTGATTCTTCTTTAATTAAGACATGATTTTCTCATGCACTGCTCAGGTAAAATGCTCCTAAAACTCTTGAGGAGTGTTTGCTGATCACAAGGTACTGGGTTGGGCTGTTAATGAGCACAATGCTTCATTTCCTCCCTCCAATAATAAGATCAATGTCCCCCCCACCAGTTTTTATTCTGCTGTTAAATTTTCTAGGCTTTGAGTGCTAGCAGAGCCGATAGCTTCTGATGAAAGCAGCGGGGTACCAGCAGTAAGGAAAATCAGGCCACTGTGATTAATAAGACATCCAATTTAAATCCCTGCGGTGTGGCTGTCAGCTGAGCCTGCTGCATGTAGGTCTGTCTGAAGCAGTGAAGAGGGCACCCCCCCTCAGCTGGGGCAGTCAGGTCCACCAAGGCATCGCTCTCTGAGGGGCCAGGTACGAGGTACAGGTACAGCAGGTGCTGCGTTTTGCCCCCAGGGACCACGGCAGCTTTCCAGGGTGGGCAACAGATTAAAAAAAACAAACACCACTAAGCAAACAAAAAAAAAATATGGCTTCATTTCCTTTCATTTCAGTCCACTTGGGCTGTTGAAGGAACACTCCTGCCCTAATGGGATGGACCTCAAGGCAGGATGAGTGAAAAGCACCCTTTGCTCTGTGTTGACTCACACAGAGTCTGGCCACCGGGCAGTTATAGCAAAACACCTAGCAGGCAGGTTCTTTCAGACAGAGAAAAGAAACTAGGGCAAATCTCTGTCTCTCTTTCTTCCCTCTCAGATGACAAATGTTTATGCCTCTTCAGTGGTCCCCTAAATCTCATCTTGGTTGACCCTACTGAGCTAATCACCTTTTCTCTCTCCTCATTAGCCACAGAAGAGAGTAATCCATCCTGTGACCCATCCCCCCAGGCTCCTGCAATACTTAAGTTGTTGGGAAGAGAGTGCAAATCCATCCTTCTAATGGGGAGGATTATACAGTTAGGTGAAGCAATTAGGGCCGGTTTGTATTTGCAACCCCTTCCCTTCCCAACTAAAAGGTAGAATGGGAAAGCAAAACTACACGTCATTTCAAGCAGTAGTTTTACTAGGCTGTCGTCAGTAGCTGTGCTGAAAAAGTTTACCCTTCCCTGTCCGCTCTTGCTCTTCTTTTTTGCGTAGGTTCTTTTTAATCCAGGTCGCTTTCCCAAACTGATTCATCACAAAGATTTGCTGACAGCTGTAGTACCATGCCCAAAGATGCAGCAGAACACGAGGGGCTGCTTCAGCTGATGCTCCCTTACAAAGGACTGCTATGAAAGACACCCACCCCCCCGCACCCACCACAATGTGTCCATCCCTGAGGAGCTGATAATTAGGACAGACTTTCTAAATCCCATAATAAGCAGTGGAAACAGGAGCGATGGTCAATGGGAATGCCCAAAGGGTCCTGGGAACCTTGCAGGCTTTTAGAAATACAGTCTGTTTTTGCAGTCCATGGGAGGGAGGTGATGGCGTGCTCTGGAGCTGTATTTGTGAATCTGTGTTTAACATTTAGGTAAGCACCCTGCAGAACTGCATATTTTTGTGGGAAGAAGAATTAGAAGTCTTAATAACTTTTTCAGTCTCATCTTTCAGACTTTCACAATGCAAATCTAGTAAGTGAGCTGAATTTCAGAGGAGGTAAAACAGTGGTTTGAAGGGCAAAGGCTCTGAAGCTCCCTCCAGCAAATGAGAAACAGAGGAGAAAAATAAGCAGGTAAAAACCAGATCAATAATGTGCCCATCCAAGAGAATAGGTACAACATTTGGCTGATTGGAATTTGTCAGGAAACTTAAGCTTTATTATAATTTTAAAAAATTTTAAATACATTAAGGTCTACAGATACTTGAATCAGGAGAAGAGTGCTAATTAATAAGAACTGCCATCAGCTTTTTGACATTCATGCAAACATGCCTGATGATTTCTCATGCAAGAAAGTCTGCCTGCAGGAAACTACTGGATGCTTCTGCATATGTCTGTGGGGTATGTGCAAGAGATTCAGAAGAGCCCAGATACTTAACATGAGAGAATTCAGTTAACTTCCCAACCATTATATCTTTGTAATTTTAATATAACTATGCAGCTACAATTTTGTTTCCCAAATTTTTTATGTTAAGTTCATCCAGGATACCAAGCCTCGACGAGAGGTTAGGACAAATAGAAAAGGACAAAGCAATTTCATAATGAAGAAGAGTTTTTTAATGGTGAGAACTTTAATATTAATTTCAAAGCTGAGCTTGTGAGCTTATTGGTGACTCCCATTTAAGATATTATGAGTGACACATGTAAAGTCATGCTTGTTGCTTTGAGCATTGGACTAAACTCACACAACTGACTGCATTCACCAAAGTCAAAACATGTTGGGGAAGGAACTGGTGTGTTTAGAGCTGTCCTCAGGGAAAAGTGGATGGAACCACTAGAGGCAATGCTTATTTCTGAACCATGAAACAAATGAACAGTTAATAGATTTTCATCTGCTATGTAAGTGAAATGTAACTGCCAGTGTACCAGTTGCAATCATGCCTGCAGGTGTTTAATTGCTTATGCATATTTAAACCCCAGTTGCTTCATTAGAGAAGTTTTACTGCACCACTGAGACTGCTGAGTAAATAGCAAGTGTCCCCAGAAGCCAGCAAAAATTTGTATAGCTGCCAAGAGTAACTCACCAATTTCCAAAAAATAAGGGAGTAAATGTTTTTCTTGATAGGAGATTGCAGGAGGAAGGCTGGCAACAGATACAACATTATGTTACAGGTTAGCTGCAAAACTGTGCACCATGTACTTTATTTGTTTTCTTCCTTTCCTCTCAAAATGTAGTAAATATAGCATTAAAAGTCTGGACTTAGTGTCTGGTACTACTACTGGCTGTCTGTGCATTGCCAGTAGAAAAGGGTTCCTGTCTGGTAGAAGCTTTGATGAGCTACTTGCAAAATGCATAAAAATTAAGCTCAAAAGCATTTGGTGGGATGCAATAGGTACTTACAGAAGAATCACTGGTGCCAAAGATGTCTCGCACATCCCGGATGGTGTGCTTGTTCTTCTTCCTCAGGGTCTGAGTGTAGGTGTTGTACCTCTTCTGTACGGCAGCAGCTTGAGTTCGAGTCAGAGTGGACAGCAGGGCTTGGCCGTCCTCTTCTTCTGCTCCCGAGATCAACGTAGATAAACCTACGTCTTGCAGCCATTCTGCTTCCAGCTCCCCCTCTGCGGAGGAAGAGAGTGTTTTACCAGGCCTGGCACGGGAGGGAGTGGGGGCTGCAGGAAGGGAGGTGGCACGTTGGATTGCTGCCTTAGCCTTTACCTCGAGAAGGCTCCACTTCCAATCTTTATTAGGCCACAAGTGTAAGTTAAGTTAGATTTTCAATGCACTGTCAACTTTCAGTTTGGCAGTCTCTGCACAGGAAAGGCTTAGGAGAAGAACAGAAGACGTATTTTTAACCTGTGCATTAACAGACTCATGTGAAGAAGGCAGTAGAGTGTCTAGCCTGACACAACAAGGTCACTAAAAACTAACCCCACATTCAAGAGCATAAATCCCCTCAGTTACCATTTGTACCATGTTGTACTGGCTGAAGCCATATGGCACGTGGAAGTTAAATTGATATTCCAACTAAAATAAGCAAAAATACTGAAGTGGTGTATACAATAGAATAATGTGCTTACACACTAAAGATGAGGTTTAAGTGCTGGAGTCATCTGGAAATCAGACACCTAGTGAAGATGCCACAGAGAGAAGTGTCATGTCCATCTAGTCCAATAGCGTTTTGTGAATAAAGTGATTAAGAGCCAGAGTTCCTCACCAAAGAGCGAGGGTCAGGTAGAGGTAGGTGTCAAAGATGTCAGGTAGAGGTGGAAGATGCAGAAATAGCTATCCTTGCATGCTAGGTATCACCCTGATTTCTAATAATTAAAGACTGGCTAGCACCCTACACCCTGGTGATTCTTGGTATCTTGATTAGTGATGAATATCTTCTTGAATTCTCTTCAATACCTGTTTCTCAACTGGTTCAACACCACAGATGGATCCATAGTGAGATTATGGACTGTGTGAAAAAGTTTTTTCTTTCCTGGCTCTATCGAATGTGGGGGAAGCTTCTGGCATCTTCTCACAGAGCCACCCCTGCAGTCCCCCACTACCATTACCTTGCCATGCAAAGCAATACAGGGTTTCAGCTTGCTACTTTTTACATTAAATCAATATCTCCTGTCACTATAGGACAGGGAGAAGCTCCCAATCTACCTTCTCTAAATCCTTTAGCAATTTTAAATTTTGCTGTCATTGCCTTTTTATTTGCCTGCTTTTTAAAGTAAACAGTCATAGCTTTTTAAAATCTTTCTTCACATAGGAGATTTTGAAGTCCTTCATTTTAGTTCTGTGAGCAATCCTATCTCGGTGATATGCTGCTTAAGACTAGGCAATAATTGCCTTCCAGCTTTGACAGAAGAAGGGGTATTACAAATAAAATGCCAAACAGGAAATGGATTAATTTGTAGCATGTTCTGTAAAGCAACTAGTCAATGCGCTTATTCTTGTCCCAGCACTGGTCTTAATGGTAGGTTGGTATGTCCACTCTCCCTTTATTACCTCTTCTTGACACCACCAGAATGCAGGCAGATTGATAGATACCAGTTTGCTGCACTTTGTCAGTTGGATGCACAAAAAAAGAGAAAATAACAGGGCTGGACTGTAGGGACAAGTGAAAGCATCTTGCACATGTGCCATTACTGACTTTCTTGTTAACTGCCTTGTCTCTTTACAAAGCTCTACAAAAATACCTGCTTCTAAAACCCCTGCTCTGTGTTAGACCAGGTGTGACCAGCCCTGTATCCCATGAAACAGCTGATCTCCACTCAGAACCTTTCTGCATCCACAGATAAGATGACAGGCTGTTCCTTTCCCTCCTTCATAGGCTTTGAACCAACGATTCTTCAGCTGTCCTCACTCTTCTTTCTAACAAGGTCTTATTTCTGTGTGCCACTGCTCTAGCCACATCCATTCATGTTCCAGTTTCTTAATTATATTCATTTTGGCTTTTGTCCTGACATATTCTTTCCCATAATTTATTTTTTAATCAAATTTAGTTTTCATGGTGCTCTGAAAAATAGTAAAGCAGATATGAAATTGTACGTGCTTACCAGCGACCCCTGTGACTTGTTTTCTCTGACTATTGCCCTTTTCCGGTTTCAACCACCCGCAATCAATAGACTAAGAAATAGCAACAACAATCAAAGAAGTAAAACTATTAAAGAGAAGGAATTTCTGCATAAAAAAGCTTCAAAATTTTATAACATAGAAGTTTAAATAAGGGCTAAAAGAAAAATGTGTTGGTTTACAAAACATTATTTTTATAGTGGTAGCTACTTACACAGCAGGGTCTTGATATAGTGTTTAATTCTGCTCCACCAGAAGACAAACAGATAATCAAGAAGGTTCCTTCTGGTGGGCAGTTCTCTTTTTCTCACAGAGATTGATAGGGAAGAGGTGTGCCTTCTTTTGAATTTCAAATATAACCTCAAATAACTCACAGCATTCCAGCCTTGTAACACCAAGTGTTGAAGCAGTTCTGCACATCACTGCCATCTTAAATACCCCACGACTGCCTCTTCCCTTACATTTTCATCCCTTGTGTCACTTGTTATGGTCTTCTGTTCTTTCTCAACCATAGTTACTAACATCAACAGAATAAGCGTGCTGATGTCTTCCCTTGCACATATGGTCTGGCAAAAACCAGCATTGTGGTTTTGACAAGATCGGTGCTGCCTGGCTGGTATCACCCTTTGGCTTCCTTCTTAAGGATTCTGTGTCTCTTCCTCTCAAAGATATCTCAAAAGGGTGACTAATATTTGGGTTTTTTTGCCCTGAGGACTTTCACATTGGTTTTTGGTGTTTTGATCTTCAACAAGGAGCATTATCCTATTAAGAGCTTAATAGAACTCACTATTATTTCCAAGATTTATAATCCCAGACTGAATATATTCCTGAAGTTAATAACTAGGACAAGCACTGCCTGCTTGTGTATGGGTGTATGCAATATATATGTGCTTAAAACAACAGTATGAAGGTAAATGAAGTGTGGAGATGCATTACATTTTACCTTGCAGTCTCTTCTTTGATTCAGGACAGAGAGGAAAAAATCAATGCAGTGTAATGAGGTGTAATCAGGCAAAGGATAGCAGAGTTTACACTGTTGTGAAGATTCAGCTCAGCAGTGATTAAAATGATGGAAAAGTTTCTGAGAACATGGAAAATGGGCTCCTGTATTGCCTTGTCCTACTGACTTACGTGGCTTGGTAATTCACAGATATGTGACATGGAGGAGACACAGAGAGGTTCACAGTCTCTTTCTGGGGTCTCCAAGCTAGAGAGCATGATCAGACAGGAATTTTCCCAGTAAGGTCAATTAGGCAGATTGCTTTTCGCCTTCCCATAATAATAACCACAAAGTTTGCATTACACCTTGATTTGTTTTTATTTGAGGCCCCAGGCCAGCACAAAGAAGTGCAGTTTGGATTTAAGCTCCCAGACTATAAGCCTTATAGCAGACCAAGACTTCTGGTGAATGGAGGTCTTCTCTTGCTACTAGGAGAGCCCTATCTGGAACTAGTGAGTGAGAGGTGTTCCCCGTGGAAACAGTACACGGCTGGTGCTAGATACCTCTATGTGGGATACTTATCATGACGGGTTACATATTTGGTTGCTAAATAAAATAACACCCTTTCCCCTTTTCCACCCTTCTTCCTGGTAGCAGAATTGACGACATCCCGTTATACATCAAGGCAAGAAAAGTACATCATCATTCGTGTTAATAATTGGATGTAAAGAACACATCATTGTTTCAAAATCTGTCCTTAGATCAGCAGTTACCAGACTGGTGGCCATGATCCACAAAATCGTTGCAATGATTAACAGTGTGTCATGACCTCAAAAGAAATTTGGTTTCATCCTATAGTAATACCTGGTATTTTGTGTTGCACAATATAATGAATTTATAAGTGGGGTCCTAACAGGAAAAAAATGAGAACTGCTGTTCTAGATGTTATCAAATCATCTAACACAAAGCTGCATTGCAGCAAGATAGTGCAGACATGTTTTTCCAAACACGTTATGAAAAAGGAGAGAGGAAAACTTTAAGGTAACAGAATGAGGTAATAATACCTTCAGTGTACTTTGTATAAGTGATGAATGAATTTTGACAAGTGGGGAGTCTGAATGATGTAGGCATCTATAGGTTCATATGTATCTCTAATCTCTCTTTGAATTATATCTAAATTGGGCAATCTCAGAGAAACAAGCAGTTCTCCAATTTCTGATAGCACTGAATGATATCTAATTAAAAACTGCTTCAAGACTTTCATAACTTCTGCATTATATCCTACCAAAAGCCAGAAAATCGAAAATTCTGGTATTCTAAAAGATTTTTTGGTCCTTTCATATATTTTGGTTTAGTTTATTTAATGCTGGAGATGAAGTTTCATTTAGTGCTTCTCTTTTCTGAATTGCACCATATCTGTCCTCCTGTAGCACAAATAAAATCAATGCAAAAAAACTTACTTCAGAAGTCAATTACAAGCCCCAGTGCATAAACCAGACTGAATTATTGTTGCTTTCCAATGACGTCTCATACGTCAACTGTGGTGTTCAGAAGTGGAGCTACAATGATCATAGACCCAGACAAGTACTTTTGCTCATACTGGATGACACAAGGAGGGAGATCAGGGCATCACTACAAAGATGAAGCAAAATCGAGTTATGAGGAAGAAGTGGTGTTTGTATGCTCACCATCAGCGGGTTTGAACTCCAAGAGTGTTGCTTCTTCAGATCCATCTTCTCTGCTCTCCTTGATGCTCTCCACTTCACACCAGAAGTCCTCCATGGAGGTGCTGTCCATGGACGCCTGTGAGTTGGAGCGACTGAATGCAGGAGGAGGTGCTGACTCATTGGAAAGCATCCTGTTAATTCTTCGGCAACGAGAGAGAGACTTTCTGAAAAGAGATAGTGATGAAAGTGAAAATATCTTTCTACCATGCTAACTTGTACCGTGCAGACTGAGCACCCAACTCGGGCTGTACAGCAGCTGTGACTGCACAGGGAGGAAGGAACAAGATGTTGGAGGCAAAGTGCACAGTTCTGGTGGTCTTCTTGATCTCTGTTGGTCATAACAGTTATGGCTGGAAATTTATTTAATCTAATAACTTCTCTCTTTAATGTCCTTTAGCATTTTGAACCCTAGAGGGGGACTCAGGAGATGCAATTATATTTTTAACGCTGCTACCCATCTAATGAGACACTGGAAAAGTATTTTGACTTCTTTGTGCCTCAGTTTATCTTTCTATCCCCTCATGTTTTACTTACTGGCTAAAAAAGCTTCAGTGCAAACTTCCTTGGGGAAAAATAATCAAACTAGGGATCCCTGAAATATTTTTCAAACTCATGTTGGCTCCACTGACTGTACATATTATAAAGAAAAAATTTTATAGCTGGAAATATTTTAATTCAGAAGAATAATTACCTTTTATCTATAAACCCTTTTAGAAATGACCTGTTTTTTCTTAAATTAAATTAATATCAGCGAAAACATAACAAAATATGCCTTTGAAATGAAATAATATGTTTTAAGACAAACAGAAGGTTTTGATCATGGGTTCAAAAAAATTATGATTCACTAAAAATCAAATTTAAAGTTACAATTCAATACAGTGATTGAATCAAAACAAAGAATTTTGTTCCTTACTCCTTTGTTCTTGTCTTTTCCCACTAAATTCTTACAGCTGAGGAAGTTATACAAGTTCATTCAAAACCTTATAAAGTACCCACCACAAAACTCGTCTGACTGCTCTTTTGCATTATTATGACTGCAATACTATAAAGAAGCTTTGGTAAGTGTAATTACAGTAGTTGCAGTAGTTGCAGGAAACAGTAATAATAACCACAACAATATTTGTACAAAGGAGTCAGAAGGCAACGCAATTATGGCAGAGAGCTAGACTACAGGCATTAATGGAAAATTCTGTCACAAGATGTTCTGGCCTTCACTTATCTGAATTAATTCAAATGCAGTTTCCCTTTCTCTTCCTTTTCTTTATGGCATCATCCTGCCAACAGGCCTTTGTTTAAAACCACAGGCATCACTTTTACTCCACTAAAAACACACTTCCTTTTCAGTATTTCCCACCTTATGTCAAAGTTTTCATAATGGATATATTATTTAGTAAAGCTGACTGGACACACTTTTCCCCCCTTGTGCTGCTGCCTCTGCTGCATGTCCCCTTGTCAGGGGAGGGCTGGCTGCTTCCCCGAGGCTCCCAGAGCCTCCTCGCTTCGTCGGGGGGGTCCCGGGCATGTCCTGCTGGGTTAGGTCTGAGCCCGGGGTTGGGGAGCCGCGGTGTAAACAATGCAGCACAACAAATCCAGCCGTGGACATTATCAGAGCTTTAGAAAGGCACAGCTCAGGCCTTTGCCTTCTTTTGAACACAGAGCGTGTAATACGGAATTCAGCTGCCCAGCCTGCCCGTGTGCCCTCAGTCAGCTGCCGGGAAGCAAAGCTTTCTGCAATGTGACAATATTTCAACAGAAGAAAATGTACTATGCTGCTGTGGAGCCACGTCCTCCAGGAACAAAAGTGCTGTCTGCAGTGTTTCTATCCTTCTTTTCCTCACCAACAGCAAAGGATTGTTTGCTTTCAAACATAGCACTGAGACTGCTGTTGTTTTGATTAGAGCAAGCCACAGTCACCAAATCTGAGAAGAATTTGTGACACGAGTGTGGTTAAAGCTATTTGAGTGCTTTCCATGGAGCTCTTCCTCTGGGGAGACGCAAGCTTTTCAGTCGGCTGTTGTTCACAAAGCCTCAGGTGGCTGAGGTAATCGATAAACCATCATTACTGGAAGTATGAATCTGGAAGTTGCAGCCTCTGTTTTTTTACGGATTCACCTATCTCTCTTTCTTGCATCGGCATCAGCAAGGAAAAAAAATGCAAATCTTACAGGACTTATGTATCATGAGTTAGTGCTGTACCACGCGGCTCCAAGCAGAGGCTGTAACCAGCAGGAGCAGGACCCCTGAGAAGCAGCCAGAAAAACCAGAAAACTGCACGTCTGTGGCTGGGAGCTGGTGGGGACGGGGGAAACAGCTCCCGCCAGCCAGTTGCTTATGGCTGCGAAAAGCTGCACTCTTTTGTTTAAAAGGTGATAGTGAACACAAACACGGAAAAAGGCAAAATTTCCTGGCCCTCAGACGGCGTTTGGGGCCCCTTTTCACCGGGTGCTGTGCAAGCAGAGAGAAACGCCAAGGCCTGGTGTCAGGTGTGCGGCGGGTGCCCATCTCCAGGCCGCAGCTTGTCCCTCCCTGGCCTCCTCTCCAACCCGGGGCTCTGCCTGAGCCCACCGCGCTGCTGGCCACCATGCAGTTCATATCCCTGCTGAGTGTAAATCTTTGTGAAAAATCAGCCCCGCATCTGCGATGTAGCACAGCCCAGAGCACCCACACCAGCAATCGCAGGGAGGAATGCTCTCGCCAGTCTGGAGTCAAACACGTACTGGGACGAGAAGAGGGCTTTTTCCCTGATAGCATCACAGGCTCCCACCATTTAGTCATGGTCAGGGAATTTAAACATTTCCTGCCCTCCCAGTGTGAATCTTGACCATGACCCTTGTGCTCTTTCACGCACCACACCAGACTGATTCTTGGGCTTTGACTCCAGCAGCAATCCAGCAAGCTCAAACCAAGTCTTTTTATTTCACCATATTAGGAAGAAAGAGTCTTGCGGGTTGATTCTTTTCTCCCCACAGTGAGTATGCTATTTTGTAATATTGCCATACCAAAAAGCTAAATGCAAAACAGACCACGTAGCATGGCAACAACTGCTGTGACAACCAGCTTTACCAAATACATCTAAGGTTCCTGGGTAATTAACATACATTTACAGCAATATTAAAAGCACAGAGCTTATTTGAAAAATCAACTGAACAAAGTCTCCTGAGAACCTCATATCTGAGGCTTGTTATCTCAGCCCGGATTAAATCAAGCTGTGTAAAATTCCTGTAACAAGAAAGGTTAGGCAGAGGTGCTTTATCCTTGTTGGTAAACAGCTGAAGCTTGCTTCCAGGTGGTCTAGTACAAACCTTCTGCACTTATTCTGACTCTGCCTGTTAAAAGCTCAAGTGTTTGAAAAGATCTCCAGTTGCCATTTCGACCCATATACATGTGGCTTTTGTCCTGGAGGAAGTGGTCTTGCTTTTATGTGCTAATGGCTGTTGTCTCTATTTCCTCCACCCAAAGCTGCTCAAAACAGTTTCAGGGAAAAAAAAAACCAAACTACTGAGGAAGTAAAGCATATTCTTCACTGCTTTTAATCCATTCTTGAAGGACACTGAATGAGCACTGACTCAACAAGCTGCCTGCCTGTCTCAGAAATAACTGAACAAGCCCAGATTGCCTGTCACCTGGGAACTCTCCTAGCAGAAAACCTAGGTTTCCCATACCTTGTTCACCCTCAAAGCTTTCTAGCTTGTTTGCTCTTTTTCTCGGTGTCTGTAGAGAAGTTTACAAGGATAAAATGTTTTCACTAAGCCAAATCTGTTGTTCTTACAGAAAATTTGAAAACCAGTCTTGTTAGGTAAGTAGCAATCACAAAGCTCATGCTTGGTTTCATTTGCTCCCTCACACACATGGGCAGTGTGAGCTAATCTGAAAGGCTGACTAAATTAAACACAGGAGGGATCTCAGGTCCTGGCTTCCTAGATGAAAAATGCTGGGAGAGAAGGACAAACCTTAAAGCATCGAGTAAAAATTACAGTGACTCCACTGAATGAGCTGAAATTGTTTTCAGGATGGAATTAAAAAAAACCAAAACAACACACAGACATAAACACAAACCCTTGAAATAGGAAAGAAAAAGAATGAAAGGAAAAGTATACTACAATGGCCAGTGTTACCAAAGAACACCTCTATTACTGGATATTGGACACAGAACAAAGGGTTAAAGAGTGCCAGTAAGGAGAAATATGATGACATCATGTAGAAAGCTTTCTGTGGAAAGATTTTTGCAAAGAAGCAGGGTATTTCCATGGGGCACAAGAAGGGTGATTCAACTGTTTGTGACTCTGGTTTTGCCCTGGTGTGTGTTTATAACACTGATGAAATGAAATAGTGAATCAGGCCCACTGAACCCGTGTCTTATGTTACGTATATCCTGCAGAATTGTGCTGTTCAGGGTCAGACAGCACACATCGATGTCAGGATAGCCAAGCCAAATCCAAGAAATAGTTCTTATCCTATCCCCAAAGTGAAGGTTTGTCAAACCGCAAAAAGAGCTGGTTCAGTGACACTTAATGATTGCTCACAGGCTGACTAATGATATAGCCAGGCTTGTGTTTTCTGTTTAATCAAGTAATGGGTGGTAAAGAATCCATAAAACAAACGGGAGCAATAAAGCCATCATGTAGTTAAAATCAGCATTTAATCCTTGTTTACACACAGAGAGACAGGACATCTTACTCTTGTGGGTCATTATGCTTCATTTCGTTCAGCGGGTCCTGAACCCACTTCACCACAATCAGTCACGTTTATGGGAGTGGTGAAGAAAACGGAAGCAAATTTTCCTGGTCATTTTAGGACTAAGATCCACCTTTTCATATTGCAATCATTCTATCAGTATAACCACTTAATCTAGTGAAGTCAGTAGCACATGAAAAACACAGCAGTGGCAGAGTGCAGTGTTGTTCCCCATATCCAGATCTTTCCATTCTTCAGTTTATCACAACAATTCACCAATTCTGACAAAAAATAATTACCGTCTTTCTGCTCAGCTCTTCCAAACTGTAAAAAAGGGAATGGTAGCTTGCATTGGCAGGGAAACAGGATTTATTCCTCTTTATAAAGACCTATATCTTTTCCTGTTCTGGAATGTTACGAATCAGTCATGTGCCAATATTTCTCTTTTATTTTTTATGAAGTGTATACAAATTCCAGGCAAAGGAAGAATTCAGTAATTGGAAAGAGTATCTTTGTGCACAGTTCACAACACAGTTCACTCTTGTCCCAGATTTTGTCTTGTGGTTCCTTCCTGGCAACTCTGTTCCTGCACTGTATGCTGCTTTCTTGTTTCCTTCTCTCCATGCTTGGTGGCTTCTGCCCACAGAGAGGGGCATATCTCAGGCAATAGCCCTCCCAACTCTGTCTGCACACTTCGGTTTCTGATTATCTTGCAGATGTTAGACAAGTGGTTGGCAGTGGATCCTAAAGTTCCCTTTTTCTTTCTCTAACATCTAGCATATCAAATATTTCACCTGTCGTGCTTATTGATTTCATGGAGGTGTCATGCAGACTCTATCATAATAGAATATTTGATTAAGAAGCAAAATAGAATTTTGTTTCATTAATAATTTTCTCATCGTGCCTAGCAGAACTCCAAAATCATATTAATCTGATTGCTTTATGTTACAAAGCCTGGTTTGAAAATAAGCTATCACATTACTGTATCAGCTAGACTTCAAAACGCAGGAATTCAGTACTTTGCATGTCTTTGTTTTCTACAAAACATTCTACAAAATATACTTCTGTCAGCTATTATTTCTAAAGATGCTTTTCTGTCTCCACAAACATTTTTTTGGACCAAAAGTACTTGTTTTAGGAGTCTTAAGATTTAAAGACTTTAAAGAGAGAAGACTTACAAGACTTACAAGATTTAAAGCAATTTAAAGAGTTTCATTACTTTATTCATAACTCATCTGCAATTCATCAAGGTACTAACAGGAGTTAGGATATTCAGCTGTAGAGTCTGCATGCTGGTGTTACCTGCCAGTATTTAAAAATGCATTTCACCTTGGTCCTTCAGCTCTCTCTTATGCAACTTTTTTGTAAGTGGTACGGAAGTCCCCCATCTGTAACAAGGGCCACTTTGTGACCGCTCTGTGGCTGAGCATGGAGATTGCAGAAGAATCTCTCTCTGTTTGTGCATTTCAATGTGAGGACTCTCACAATCAGACCCTTTGAGCTAGGGGAGTGCAGGGAATATGGTCCCTAGGTATTGCCTGCTGGCAATGATGACCTTTGGGGACATGACCCAGACCTCTCCTCCACACTGGCAATCACATCACTTCAGCGCTGACCCGATGAGACAGAGACAGTGCACTACACGGCTTCAATGCATCTGTCAAAATCTGAAAGGGACTCTATTTTGTCTTGATTCTCCTAACAAAGCTGTTCCTAAAGGGCAACAGGGATTCCCAAATGATTAACACTAACAAGCGTACTTTCTGTTAACCTTTTTCTTTCAGATGGGTTGGAAAATAATTTTTTTCATATACATTAAGAGGAAGAGGATAAGCTGATTGTGAATGCTGAAGAGTTAAGGACATGAGCAGATTGCAGCACAGTATTTTAGAAGCAGTTTTCAATGGGTATGGGCAAGATAAGAAACATCTGGACATGGCCGACAGAAGGCAAAAGCTGGTTGCGAGCAGACAGTTTAAACATCTTAAACATTTCCAACACATTTCTGTTGTTAGAGGCGACAAATTCTTCTGTTGTGCTGGTGCTTGTTTAAGTCCAATTGCTTTTATAGGAGACAAATCCACGTATCTAGGGCAGACCAAAGTTTTCAAGGAAGACACAGAGGCATGTGAGCCATGTACTCTAGGCTTAGGAAACCCCGTGCTTCCAGGAAATGTTTGATCTGTTGTGCATGTACAGTACAAATGATTTGTGTCTGAGCATTGAACCCAGTCAATCCAACAGTTGTACATGTGCCTCAGAGCTGATGAAGGCCTCCAGGATCTTTGGGCTCACTGTGCATGCACCATACAATGTATTCACTCATGTTGAATAGATATCTCCAAAAATTCCAACTGTCTGGATGACATCTCTCTGATTACTCTGAGAGATTGCTACATAGCTGAACACCCCAAAATCCAGGGCAAACCCTTCAAATTCCACCTGGACTGAATTTGAAATCAAGAGGTATGACAGCCCAGTGTATACTACTATGAGATTACGAGTCCTTGTGATGAGTTACCTGGTTAAGCCACACAGCAAGAGTGAGGCAGACACATTTCGTTCTGCGGCTTGGTGCAAGCAGCTACCGCCTGTCTTATCCCAGGTAGCAAGCAAAGATGAAGCAGAGTCACAGGAAAGAAATGGAGTGGGGGAAGCACAGATGCACTAGATTCTGTCTAAACTCTGGTACCGCTCAAAGTTTAATGCTGTTCACTGCATTCACTCGGTCCCTCCTCAGAGAGCTATCTGTAGTAGCGAGGAAGCTCTCACAAAAGGTGATGAAAAAGCTATGTTTCTCTTTTGCTTCCTACTGCTCTGGCAGTGTCACTTCTAAGGTAACAACAGCTCTGTGGGCAGTCCTTGGGGATAGCATCGTCTCAAGCCAACTGGAGTACGTCAGGCCACTATGCATGCATGTGTGCGCAACCACAAATACCAAGGCGGCTAGGAGGAGGAGGGTAATGTGCAGACTAATCCAGAATCTTCTCTCACAATAAAATTGATAAGCCTTTGCCAGCAACTCACACTTAGTGAGACTCATTATTTATAACACAACAGGATACAGTTAAAAGTGCAGGACATGCACAGGTTTGAGAGCTCTGATGAGGCTTAAAGATTCAACAAGCAAAGAAGTAAACCAAGTAAAAGCCGCAGGAGGTGTAAATTCGATAGTGTTAAAAGATTTTTGGCTCTGGAAGAACAAACTAGATTTTCTAAAGAAAAAGAAATATTAAAATACTCATCAGGCATGACAAAAACACTGAAACGTAAGAGGTCAAACTTTCTACAGCTTTCAGTATAGCTTCTAAAATTGCCTGCATTTGTATGGCAATTGTGGAAGAATGTCTACTTATTTCTATTTTAGATCATTCTAAAGGAGCTATCCTTTCAACCAGCATGATTATTATCATTAGGGAACTCACAGTATTTGTAGGACTTACTCTCTCTGAAGCACTTCAAAAGACAAATTCAGTCAGTTTGGTTGAATTAAGGTACAACATAAAGAAATGGACCATACTATCTACTGGAAGGCATGTAATGCAATTACATGCATTGCAAATATAAGCACTTTAAGCTGCTGACATAATCAATGAAGGGAGGCAGATACTTCTAGAGAGTGAACATCTAAACAGGAGCTGGATGTCATGCAATATGTCTTTGAAGTTTTTGTTGTGATTAACTTGACGTGAACTCCAGCAGTTACTTTCTCCCTTCCTATAATTAATGCACCCTTTTAAGTAAATGTCACCACTCCACCTATTACATTTTTTTCTAAGGTTTCAGGACCTAAGCAAACAAATAGTACTTATTTTCAGGAGATACTGGGTTTTCCTTTAAATGTATTTAAATATATATGGGAGGCAATGGTTGAGCTACAAAATATGAGTATGTAAACTCTCTAATGTATTCATTTACATTTTAGTCATGAAGGGTATTGGTCACCCTGCAATTCGTGAGAAAATATTTTGAGCATTGTATTTAATAGTATGCAGAGAACTGGACTGAAGTAATGTAAAGCAACACACTGAACTTTTAAAGCTAAGCAACAAACAACTTTTAAAGCTGTTTTTTAAAAAAAAAAGCTTATGTGGTGAAGATACTGTTAAATCTTTCAACAGAGTGAAGAGCAACTTCACATTGTCACTATAAAAATCTTGGATCTGATTCTCAGATAGTTATAAACTGTTACAACCCCACTAACTTAATTTATCCCTTATGCTGAAATTCAGAACATCTTCCTTTGTGGTACTGCTAATGTTGAAGTTATTACAAATCACAAAAATTTAATGTGCAAATGTGCTTCTCGCCACTTAGATTTTTCTCAGCAGCTCTGGGTTGGCTGTCAGGCAATTCTGAACCCTCAGCTTATATTTTCCATGGTGTATTGTACTTTGTGGCATATTGAATCAGTCAGAAGGAATGAAAAATTTGCTGGAAAATGCTGTAGCCAAATAAAAATTAAGATATGTGCGTAATTCTATTTTTTGCCACTCAAGCACATTGGTAAATAATGTATGAGTTACTTTGGAAAGATCCCCAAGTTTGATGAATAGGCTGTTCTTTTGTTAATGAGACTGCTTTATAAAGCAGTGTCGATAACAAATGTGCAATGAATAAAGCAATGGAGATGAATCTTGGAGAATATCTCAAACCGCTGTGTTCCTGTTTTTACCTGAAGAAGAATGGTTATGCATCAGCTGGAAACTGATGGAAAGTATGTCAACATGGAAACTCCTGTCGATATCCTGAACAGTCTGAGACTTTATTCTGGATAACCTGAGGTGACACAAGGCCTCATCTCTACCTTTACCTCTCTTTCCATCCCTCCGTCTGCAGCCTTCACTGAACCCTGCCTCTTTCCCTTTCTTTTGCATTTTCCAGAAAGCATGTGCTGCTGAGCTGGGTGAGAGCCTCGTGTGGAGGTCACGCAAGCAGGGAAGCTGGTAAGCACTCTCTGTGCAGAGAGGCGGTGATACCAGTGCTGCAGAGGGGGACCTGACACACAGGGCAAGGCATGGAGATGGCAGCTAATTGGTGTGTTCTCACATGTTTCTCCAACAGCATTTGACTGTCGTATCTCCTTATCAGAAGAAGTCACACACCAGTGTCTCTCCGTCCGATTCTAAACATTTACAAAACACTCAGAGTCAAAGCAACCAGGATTCCTTACATTCTAAAAAATCAAATTACTAAAAAATCCCAAACAGCTAATCAATATCAACAGAGGTAAATCCTCTTGGCTCTGCTGAAGCCGATGGAAGTTTTGCTAATGCTGTGCACGTTTCGCCTTCATGATTTAAAAAGCAACTTATATTAGAATAGGTTTTTGACCTACACTTTTGAGGGAAAAAATGAACAACTGATTTATTGCTAATTAACTTCTCTTCTTTTTAGTCAAAATTTTAGGATGTTTCACTCAATTTATTATTTAACAGCAGTATATTATTTGGCAATCTCTCCCATTCAGGCTATCAATAACTATACAAGCATAACAGTATAAGCATAAAGCTGAATTTAAAGCAAAATCTGTTAGAAGACTCCTAGTGGACACGGGTCTAGAGAATTTTCATTTACAATGTAGGTAAAAAGAGATGTGTTGGCCAGAAACTCTTGAGTTGCCAGATGAGTCTAGTAGCATTATCTGTACTATCAAAGGTCATGTTGAGATGATGGGAAATGTAACCATAAGCAAGGACAGAGCAGAGCTGAAGAGCAGAAACTTAATTAGATGAAGACAAATATAACAGACAGGGAACACCAAGGAGAAAATCACTGGTCTCCAAAGAGCAGACATTCCCATTTTCCAAGGAAACAATGGAAGAGAAAATCAAATTTAGCCTATTATATTCTCAGGTCTTCAACAGAGGAATGAAGAGGGAAAGGAAAAAAAAATGCATCTTCTTATACTTTGGCTATACAATTCCAATGAAAGGGGTATAAAAAGTTTTCTGTGGTCTTAAAGTGATTTCCAGACTTATGCTAAAGAGACTGAAGCAACATCTTCGTAGGAATTGTCATGAGAACATCTTAAATTTCAAGTGATATTTTTCTTATTTTTCTTCAAATGTTTTTACTATGTGCCTGTGAAAAACATGACCTTTCTATGTAAGGAGCCAAACGAATCAGCAGTGCTTCCAAACCGCTTGGACTCCAGTGAGAGCTGGAAATGTTTGACTAAGTTACACTTCTTTTACAATGCCCATAAAAAGGAAAATAACAGAATAAGAAAAATCACGTCTTAAATGAGAATACCACTACATGATGCAAAGCTTTCCAGTTTCCTTCAACTACCTTTTTTTTCTCCTGCTTATTTTATTTTAGCAATTTATCTCAAATATTTCATTCATGAGCATTCTAAGAGGAGCTTCAACATGCTAGGTATTTCAAAGCAGTTTTCAAATATACTGCAGCTCCTGAAGCTCTTGGAGCTAGAGAGACAACTAATATTTACAAAAAATGATGCCTTTGTCTGCAGTTCCTCAATGATATAAGTAAATCTGAATCCTACAAGCAGCCTTGCTGAAGCCAGCTAAATGGCTCTTGTGAACAGGGTTTGGAAGTTTAAAAGTCTTAATATTGACACTGGGGGAGTAAGAGGTAACTCTAGGAAAGCTCTGAGGAAAATGGGCTCATGTTGGAGGGAAGCCTTCAAGGCTCAGAAGACACAGAGGGACATTCTCTTAGCTTCAAGCATCTTAACATAGGTACAAAATGCCTGTTCGCATTCTACCTATATGGCCCAGAACCATGCTAGAAAGTTCTACAGCACCTGATGTAGACATCATATATTACAGGAAGGGATTACTTGTGGCTATTTGGACAGTTATTACTTTGTTCTAGCTTGTTTGAAGCTCTTTCTGGGTTTGGACCCCCGTTTCTCCCGGTTGGGAGAACGGAACGAGGACTTTGGAGAGTTGCTTCTTTAAGCTGTTTTGCATTCTCCTCAGTCACAGCTAGGAATCTGAACCCAGATACCAAACCATCATGTGGTGGATAGTAAAAACAGAGTCAAGAATTTGGTAACTACTGAAACACCCCAACCAGCTCCTGTTGCATTCAATTAACTATGTGGGTAAGAGTTTATTCAGCATAACAGGACCACAGAGGCATTGTCAAATAAGAATTACAGAGGGAGGTAAAGTCACATCTCTAAAATTACACAGATGTTTTGCCACAGAAAAGAGTTAAAAATACAAAAGCTAGTTTGTGACTTAAAGCTATGGTACCCCTTGAGTAATAGAACCCCTAATCTTCCGTAAGTCCTGCAGAGCTTGGCTGAAGTTTCTAACTGAGCTTTGTCAGCTCTGCACATATTCTTGGCTGGATAGTCTCTAAAAAGTGATTAATATTGCTATGCAAACGTAGTAAATCATGTTTGAAAGCTCACATGCTCACGTCGAATGAGTACGGCTAAGCTGTTTTTGTGCCCTCTGTCATTGTGAGTACATGCTTCTCTTCCCGATCCTGCCTAGATAACAGCCGTGATCCATAATAGGATGTTAAGATTCACAGGGCATTCATCCATCTTTTAATGATTGTGTTAGATCTTTCACTGTGCAGGCACTTTATGAATGTTGTGAAGCTGTAATGCTATCCTTCCCACAAGGACATCGAATTACTTATCCATCCTTTCGATATAATGCATCTTGGCTGAACTGTTGCAGCTCTCTTCTCTGGAAGATCTCCAGTCAAGGGCTATATTTACATCAGTTACAACTGATTCAAAATGCTTCCACAGGATCTGTAACAGGCTAACACATCTTCATGAGTTTAATCCAAAACAGAGACGATATATGGTTTTCCAATGAAAAAGGGGAATAATCATGCTTGTACTTCTAGTTCTTCGGTTTGAGTTGGTATCCCTAGTTGGTATTCAGCAAACCAGTATCTTTTCTGGACTTTCAGATGACTACAGATTATGCTTCCAGAAGGGATTTAGGAGGGCAGCCACCTGACTCCCATTGTCGGAAAAGACTGAAAGATTCAGGAGCACAAACCCTGTGGAGGACAGGGAGAGTAAATGCTCCTGCACGCAAAGTCAATTTTGAAGGCAGTACTTAGGCTTTTAAGTCACAGAAGCACTTTTGAAAATTTGCCTTCAGTTTAATTGTATACCATTACACTCTTTGTCCTTGGAGTTCTTTTTCTGTGAGCATTAAGCTTGCTCAGTTTTCTGGGATTTTGACAACCTAGAGTCAAGCCTTATCTTTGAAACCTGGCTTTGATTAACACAGCTGTTATTTATTCTTTTGCTTGGCAGGAGTTCCTGCAAGACCACCATAAAGTCAGCCAGTTTGTACTGTATTGTACCATTAATCTCCTTTTCCTTTATGATATACATACACAATATCCTAAGGGGAAGATCACTATACATATATGTGGATTCATACTTGCATATAAATATGTGTATGAATACACAACAAAGATGGGAGGGAGTATTTTAGTAATCTCCTAAAAGTCTTTATGAAAAAGTTTAGATAACACATAAAATGCAGTGTTTTGTAAGGCATGAACCAGCGGATCAACATTAGTTTGTTGCTTAATGGAAGCATAACTCAAGATTAAAATGGAACAGACTTTATTCAAAGTAGTTGAAATCTTTTGGGTGAGAGAAAGATCTGTCAAATTAAAATGCTGCTATATCATTATGATCACTTATGTACAGCTCACCACCTAAGGTTTTTCAAAGTAATGCATTTGAAGAGACTTTCTAATAAGAAGTAATTAAAAGAGTTGAAGAATCTACAATGTAGTTTAGAGTTGCTAAGTTAATTTTCATCAGAATTTGGTCATTATCTTAAAACAGCATCAACAATGGAGAATTTCTAGCTATCTGGAAACATTTACATTTCTGTGTTTTTCAGAAACTTTCTGAATTCAGAATCACTTTGCAATCGCATTGCAAAATGCTGCCTGAAAAAGCCCTAACACCCACGAGTGAGCTGCCTTTTTATTGCATGGACAGGATCACCTTCACTGAGAACAAACAGCAGCAAACTTGGTGATGGGAGATCCCTCAGAATTCTTCCACTGGTGTGAAAAAGGAGTCACAAAACCAGAAAAAGCAGTTTGGACAATCATTTATGCCAGTAAGCCCTATCTTCCATCCTGACAGAACACTACTGGGACCTTTAATGGCACTGTATATGCTGAAGAAACTCTATTAATGCCAGTAGAAATTTCACAATAATTCTGCTGATCTAATTCACTTTTCTAACCAAGTCAGTCAAGAATCTAGGCAGCAAAAGTCAAATCTCCAGGGATATTAGCTGTCTGGATTTCCTGTCAGTGAGACTTCGTGTTTGACAAGGAAAAAAGAAAGTACTTGCTCTTTCCTTCTGATCAAAGTCAACTAAAACCTATTATGCACTCGTCATGTTGGACCATGATCATCATATTGTGCTGCTCTGTAGCACCTGATTCCATTTCAGACTTCCCTTTGGTCCCCAGAGTAGGCCTCATGCTGCCTCCACAGAGGGAATAACAGGGGAAGAAATCCTTGAAAAGTTTCCCCCAAGGCAAGGATTGTTATTTTTGCTGATGGTCATGACCCCGGCTCATTATATTTTTCTGCAGGGGGACTTTGGAACCGGAAAGGTTGCGCTGGCCATTTCAGTGTGTGCAAACTACCATGGAGCATGAGCTGCTAAAAGAAAGTCCTCAAACACTCCTAGTGTTTGCTCTGGAAGTGCAGAGCTGTGAGAGTCATGCCAGCCCGCCAAGGGGAGAGAAATCCCCTGGAATCCCTCCATGAGGGATGAGAGAGCCTGTCCGTGAGTGCTGGATTGATGGTCTATTGTTTGCATTTTCATTTGTTTTGTCTGTATTAATAAGCTTCCAGTTTCCTCAACACAATGTGGACAAGTCCTGGTTTCCAGCTCCCTTGAATTTTTCTGGTTTTCACTACTAGGTAAACAGTTTTAGCGGCTCTTCACCACCAGTTCTCTGCTGTCCTGCGTTCTTACCTGGTTGCCAGACATAAGCACCTTCTAAATGAAAGTATCCATTAGAAAGAGCTTGCGCTACCTGCAAATCCCTGCTTGCCAAGTATACAGAACTAAGCTAGATTTGAGCACAACTTGAAAAAAGTGGATTTGGATAATGTATTTGTGGATGTAGAAGCACTTTAGCTCATTCAGCTGTGTAATCTGTATGAACGCATCACTTAAACTGTCAGATCTGGCTTTCCTCCCTTGGAATGATATAAGTCATTAGCTTCTTCTGTCCTTACAGCTAGGTTTGTATAAAGCTCTATTGGTGCAAGTTAAATTACGGTCATGACACTGAGCTGAAATATGCATCAATGTCATAAACATCTATATGGTATCAGAAGGCAAAAGTTGAAAAAGGCAAATTTCTGACCCCAGGTGAAATGAAAGCGAAAATGGGGAAAAATGTGATTAATTCAATATGAAACAAAGATCCTGCTCCCTCTGGAACATTATTCCAGTAATATGCATTTTTAAACAGAATATATGACAAGGAAAAACTGTATTATAACAGAGCATGATTTTCCAGAAGCACACCTTGTTAAGAAAACCTTAAACTGGCTCAAGTTAATAGATTCTTGATGCATATTTTCGTATAACTAGAGTCAATGCATAGCGTGCTTGTGCCCATCCTGCAGTCGCTTTCGCTTGCACTGTGTCCAGTTGTTTTTCTGCAGTGAATCATTTCTTTTTGTCCCCCCCTTTCCTGCTGGGTAAAGCTGGAAAATTCCGCTAGTGATAACTCTGACAGCTTGCTCCCCCTCCTGTCGCTCCTCATTTAAGAAAACAAGAGGGAGAGAGCAGTGTCCGGAAGGCTGAGAACTTACTGATTTAGTAAATTCTGCAAGTCTTACCTTGGAGCAGAATAAAGCCTTGGTGTTATCCTTAAAGCAGCAGAGCAGAGTCCTTCTGAAACCCAACTTCTTCACGGTCCTAGTGGCAGTGAGTCCCTCCTTAGCCTATGATCACCAAGTTGCATACCCTGGGAGCTATCTGACAGCCTGTGATAGGATATTCTGCCTCTAGTCATACAAGGGCTGCGGGAACAAAGAGCGTTGGAGCTTCTGGCCCTTGTGGGAAATGAACAGACACTGCTCCATCACTATTTAAAGAGTAGATGCCCTCAGGATAAGTCCTCTTAGTGTGTTTTCCTGTTTGTGTCAGAACTTAAACCTTTTATCCATTTCCTAAGAGGAGAAATAAAAAAATAATCAGCACTAAGCTGCGCTGTAATTCAGGAGAGTACCTGTGGGGTGGCTCAGAAAAAGACAGAGCCAATTTATTTGTTTTCTGCTAAAGGGAGATGAGACACTACCATTAGCATAATGCAAAAAAATCATAAATGACCAGATGCAAATTAATGAGGGGCTTTCTCTGCACAGAGATGGCTGCTCCACCCGGAACAGAAGTGAAGTGCACAACGCCCACAGAGAAGGAGAAGCGAGCCAGTGTGCAGCTGTTAAGAAATCAAATATTTATGGGGAAGCCTTTATTGCTTTTCCTACAGTGGGACGATCAGTGGGAGGCCGAGATGAATGCTGACAAAAGCATGCAACAGGTTTTGTATGAACAGTGGTGCAAAATTGGTTTTTGGCCACAAGACAGATAAAGTCTGGAAATTCAGGGATGATTTTGAGCTGCAGCTGGGGGGTGAGGAAACACACTGTGCAAAAATTTCCCTACCACAGGCTGATAATGCTGTCAAAGGAGCCCTAAGCAATAACTCAAGCATGACCACCTATGAGGTGGTCAAACATTACTCTCTCCACCAAACTGTTGTTTATCCATTAAAATGCTTAAACTGGTCTGTCAAATTTACTGCATTCCTGTCATCATTCCTCCAGCTCGAAATACAGGAGGGAAAGCTGAGTTTCTGGTTATAAAGTTTTTGATATCCTTCACTTCCTCCAAGGACATGGCTAAAGCACTTCAGCAGAATAAAGGGAAAAGAAAGCCTGTTATTTAATCAGAACAAGCAGAGACAGAAAAAAAAAAAGCTGGAAAAAAGAAAAGAGAAAGGAAAGAACTTCCTGAACCAGTCACAGATTTCCTAAGGGGACAGAAAAGAGGAAAACCAGAAGTGGTTTTGTTTTACAGTTCATGTTGAAGTTAAATTTGCTTTATGTTTTAAAGTGGACTTCATGTCGCCTTTGTATTTCATCGGGTGAACTTTTAGGATTACACAAAACCTCAACAATTTTGGAAAGTTCCAGTCATTTACCACTGTTTGTAGGTTTGTTTAGGGACCAGCAGGTCATGCTTTATAGGATAAACTGCAGGCAACAGGGTGGGTCAGGAATTTGGTAGTGGACTGTGGGTCTGTTCATGCTACAAGTCCAGCTGGTATTCGTGGTGAGCAGAAACCGCTTGGCAGCTACTGCTGCTTTGTCTGAAGTGATATAGTGATGCTAGTCCACATCATCCCGACTAAATACCCCTAGAGTGTTATCTTCTGCAGGAATTCGGAAGCAACCTCTAAGGCTGAATAGCCACCAGACTGCTCCTCTCCCTCCCCTCCGCTTCCATCAAAAATATTTTCTCCCTGTTTTTGCTGCCACTGTTACTCTCCTGGAGCTGTTGCTGTGTGGAGAAATTAAAGTCATTTTATACCTAATTCTAGGCTTTGTGTGAACAGCCAGATAAATACAGTTTTAGGATTTCCTTTTCCCAGAGTTTCTCTCTGATGGAATTTAAACAAGCCTCGGTAACAGTGACTTAGATTTTCCTAGAAATTAAGGTGAGATTTTGTTGCGTTTGGTAAACATGAAGGTGGGCTCCTGTTTTCAACCCAAGTGCCTTGCAGCTTGCTGCCTGTGCAGTGCAGAGAAAGGCAGTCAGGGAGGGAGGGTGGGAAGCGGAGGTCGGCTCACTCGCAGTAATTCGCAACAGGCATATCTTCCCTCTGGCTGCTGTCGGCAATTAAAACACTCCCCATGTTTCAATAAGTGCTGGAGCCTCTTGTCTAACATTAGTTGTTGAACCTGGGCGTGTGAGTTAGGACCTTGCTTGCCACGGGCTCCTGATTGCAGCCGGCGGAAAGAAAGTCACCTCCAAAGAACAATTCAGCTCACCAGTGGATGAGATGTATTCCTTGCTGTCCGTAAAGGAAGAGGACAGTGAGGGACTCACCAAAAAGCTGTTAAATGCTGGAAATGGATAAGTGCTCACCAGGCATTAGGTACATTTAAAATTAGGGGAACTGTCACCCTGTCCCTGCAGTGTCCTTGCACTTAACGTATTTTACCTCCAAAATACAGTATTTTAAGCACAATTTAAACAAACCTTTAGGTTAAAAATCTTGCCATAAAACTATGTAACTGTGTTTAGACATCTTTTTTTGCCCTCATTCTTTCCGGACTAGTACAACGGTGAGCCCTAATCACAGCTGTCCTACGAAAAATAAACAGTGGTGAACTCGTATACACAGGTGTCCCTCTGGAGTGTGACACAGAGATCTGTCTGCACTGGCGTTGTTATTCGTATTTGAGAATGCTGTTTCATGGTTTGTACAAAAGTTGCTCCGAACTAATTCCACATATGGGACATAATGATGAAATATTTCAGCAGATATACTGAACGTCATACAACTGATAAATACTGACAAGTGGTTTCATGCTAGTCTCTTTCTAAAGTTAAATGCTGAGACATAAAATAGACCTGCTGTTGACTCAATTTTATAACTGCAAAAATACATATATTATCCTTACGAGACAAATGTTTAAGCTTTTTGCTGCGTCTGGATGTAAGAACCAGTCATAAACAATTAGCTATGTATAGAACAGATTTTTCAGGGCTTTGGCTAAACACAGAATTGAACAAAATCTTCATTTAAACTTAATCTGGAAAAAAGCCATTTACTTTTCCTGTAGAAATTCAGAAGACCAATAAAGAGTTTGATCTCAGAGATTTTACTTTTCTGTTGAATAAATTAGAAACAATATAGCTGGTTTAGAAGATGTTGCAATGAAATGTTTCAGCTTTTTCTGAGTTTTTTTCCTGTTCTCAAAAAAACGCTCAGTAGGTTATTCCAACCTAGCCAAACTTTTTTTTTCCCCTGAAAAAGAAACGTTCCCTTTTTTTGGTCCCACTTCTAAATACAGTATCCTGTTTTAACAGGTCACTGCTGCTGGGGAATAGCTTTAAGGACTTGTCTAACTGATGTCATATGGCAAGCATGAAAACAAAACTACAAGGAATGAAATGGAAGAAATATCATTGGATTAATTATTCCACAGAAATGAAATTGGCATGATCGTAATCATGTGGTGGTTTTTTCTGAAACATGACTGCTCTTTCCAGGCACTCTACATATTGATCTATTCCAGCTGGTAGTGAGCAAAAATCAGAGGCTCTTCTCCAAGCTGGATTTTACATTAACGTTGGGATATATTAAGCACTCATACTCCAAATCTGGCTTGTTTTTCATAGAAGAAAAATGGCAATATCCTAAAACTTAATAAGTAATGTATTTGAAAGCAACTACGTAGATAGGAAGATAGTAATTCATGCCAAGCAGTCCAAATATGACATCAGCTCCTCAGATGCCATGAAAGATTAAATCTTCTCTTAGCGGATCTCTGAAGATCTTCTACCTATAGTCATGATCAATTAGGATTTAATTGTGGTCTTAGCTCTGCCTAGGAGACCACTAATTTACAGAATAGGGACTTTTCAAAAGAAACTACTTAATCTCAAGACCATTTTGACACAAAACCAGTCAGGTAAGAGAGGAGGGTTTACAGAGCATGACAAAAGAAGGATTGCAAAAATGTGCAGTGCCTATGTACGATAGCTGTGGAACAGAAAAAGCCTCGCAGTGCCTGTAGGAAGGCTTTTGTTTTGCAATGTCCCTGTGCCTCACAGGAGGCCCGCGGCCGGCCGCTGAGCTGGGTTGCACAAATACGCTGAGGTGACATTCTTTATCTGCAGTAATGCTCAGTGTCGGCTGTGAAGGTCACCTTGACAAATGAACTTGCCTGGTGGAAAAAAACCTCCTCCAGGAGCAAATTAGCAGGAAGGGATGGAGCTTGTTTTCCAGTGCCCATTGTGATAGCCGCAAACCAGAGCCATATGTACACTGGAAACAGTATGTGGCACCATGTGATGGAGAAGCCTTTATTTTGTGCCGCATTTACAAACACAGGGGTATTTTCAGGTGGCTCTTTGATCTTTAGAGAAACAGTATTTTGCACCTTAATCTTCAGTCATCTGGTGACTTTTGACAATATTCTCCTATTACGTCCCTCCAACAAAAGCCTGTCTTACTTCTTGCATTAAACTACATCCTAGAGAAGCTGTTAGTTATCCTAATCCTGAGGATTTACTGTACAATTCCCTAGGAAATCCACTTACTGTCCTTTAGAGACATAATTTCTTTCAAAGCTAAACAGGCCAAGAAGGCCAAGAATTAAAAGATGACAGTCTGGTGGAAGAGTCACTGAGTGAGGAGGAAACGAAAAACTAACACTGTCAGTTGTATGTCAAGAAGATGAAAAAAACATTACTTGCTAGCATGTCCGAATTTCAATGTATTTTCACTCGGAAGGAAGGACCTGATCTGATAGTCTGTAACGATCATTTCGTATGCTCACTAGGACCAACGTCAGGTTTTTGCTCCTCTGCAGCGACCACCTGACCATGCTCATGCCCTGAACAAACTGGGGCCCTGACGAGGATTTCCTAGGTACAGTTTGAATCACTCCTCAAGAGCAGTGATATTCTGACCCTTAAAAGTAAGCTTTTTCACTGATGCTTCCCCATTTTGCTTTTCCTATCCCAAACCATCTTTCCAAAATGGCCTTTCTGCTACTTCTTCTCCCTGATGTTGCTCCATGTCTTTGACGCACAGGGAAATGTTAGGGCTAGGGTTCCTGCAGTCTGAAATGATTGCCTGCCTCTCTATTCTAAAAGAAGAAAATTCATAACATGATGTGGGCTGAGGGTTCAAAGATTATTATAAAGAGTATAGAAAACTCAGAATGCATGACATCAAGGGCTGAAGGATTACTGCAGCTTGAGCAAAAACAGAGGAACTTTGTCTAAATCCAAACAAAGCCAAGCAACGGGTAAAAGCCCTGGCTTACTGATTGCCAAATGTCAGACATTTATTCCCACTCCTCCCTTAGATGTTAAACAAGCACTGCTAAACTAACTACAGCTAAACCACTGTAATGTATCAAAGACATTTTTATATTAACAGATGTTCTTCACTAACGTGACTTTGAGAGTAACTGTAACTGCCAAATTACTGTTTGGCCAGTAACCTTTATTTTAAGAACTGGGGTGAGTTTCTGCTCAGTTTCCAATGGTCTGTCGACCAATTTACTTCTCCTTAAAGGTGAGGATTTAATTTGAACAAAATATCTTACTAGTTTCACTCACTAGGTGATGTTAATTTAATCAGCAATATTACGTGAGGGGGACTGTAAATCATGAAATGTATTCCAGTGAGAAGATTTCCAAAAAACCTCTCACTAAAGAGGCATTACATCTGAAAATTCTGCTGGACACTAATAGACAAAGCAAAAAAGAAATTTTTCTTTTTTTTACGTAATTATGACTCTCAATATGCTCAATTACAAGCGTCCAATCTCCAAATTCATTCCTTTAAATAGAAACATACGTCAGACATATCTAATAACCATGTATAACATAACTGTTAGCTTAGTCTAAAATTTTGTTAATTGTTTGGCAGGAAAACAGAACTGGTCTTGGGAGCCAGGGAAAATTTGACATGCCTGTCTTGTACAATGCCACAAAACAGAGAGTGAGACAAAAGAAATTTTATTAACAAGTTTAAAAAGAGGAATCCCTGTTAACCACTCCACTATGAACCATCACAGACATTTCAACATAAAATATAAAATATGAGGAATTTGAAAATATTAGCATGAGATAAAAAAGAAAACAAAAGCAGCAGTCACCCCCCCCAGCTAGTAAATGCAATACTATACTGTGGTTTACCATTGCCACCAATGGCTTGAAGAGAGTGACAGTAGCTGAGGGCACAGATCTCCCTTGCCTGGCTTCAATCCAGAGACCTGGAGCCATGTTCAGTGCTTGGCACATCCAGTGTGGTCAAAATCTTGTCTGTGCCACCTGAGGAATCAAGACCATAGCTAGCCCTGCTGAAATTGGAGTTTTGCCCTTTACTTGTGCAGGTCTGAACGGCTGCAGCGGGGGCAAGGTAGTGGAGACTCAGGCCCCCAAAGGCACTTTTATCTGCTTGGGAAATGCACACACACCTTTTCAAACACAAATGCCTTCAAGAGCCTGAATTAAGTTCCCGCTTGCTTTCAAAACCAAGGCTTTTATCAAGATTTAGAAATCTCTGGCTTCAACAGTACTGTCCAAACAAGACACACCCAGACCCACGACTTTCATGAAGGATGATATACAGAAAAGCACTTCTTCAAGGCTAACCCTCACCTGCCATGTCCAGCTTTTCTTTCTCAGTCACTCTTGCACTTGCACCAATCCAGCTGGGAGACCCGAGGACACCAGCCGTGTGACAGTGTCACAGATTTTATGGAGTCCTGCCAGCTGATTATCTGACAGTTGTTTCCTCTTGCAACATTCTGTCTCGCATCACTGTGCTGCAGCTCCCTGTTGTTCATATAACAGCTGGTACTGACCCCAGCGCCAGCGGTTTCACGGGAAGGGCTTTTTTGGCATTGACAAGACAGAACAAAAATGTTGACTATGACTAACAGAAAGAGCTGGATCAGAGAGAGGAAAAATTCAAGATATTTGATAAAAGATGGTGTTTTGAAAAGGCTTTCCCAGCAGCACTGTCAAAACTGAAGTAACAGCCTCCTTTCCCAGCCATCCTACAGGACATGCATTTTTAACTTACTTGGTTGTGCGTTATGGCAGATGGGAAAAAACATGTGTTTTAAAGGAGAGGTGGTGAAATCCGTCAATGTCACTCACACAGGACACCTACAAGTGCTGTCTGATCAAGATGCCCCTTACCCCCTGTCCCACCAGCATCCGTGTCAGAGGTGTGGGTGCAAGAGACCTGCCAGGAAATCCCAGCTTGCCAGGGCTGCAGTGCTGTGTCTAGTATTCTGGCCCAATTCCACCCTACCTGGAGGCCTGTTTACAGTACTCGTAAAATTTCAGTCTGGTGCTTACACCGCCTCTGCTCATTGCATTTGTTTCTGTGTGCTGTGAAAATGTTGTTGTTGTGATTACTACTATTACTATCATTATTAAGTACTGGAGGTGTGAGTCAGAAGCAAAAGCCTCCTGGGTGCTGTGCTTTATACCAGCTACACTGAAAAGAAAAATGCTGTTTACCGTCAAGAGCCTGCAGCCCACCTCTGCCTGTGCAGAGCGCCATGCTCCCTGGCCATGTCCTGATTGCAGCTCAGGCAGAAAATGTCATTTTATACCCCTAAGATAGCTACATTTCAGAGATGGAATTGCTTGTTTCTCACTACATAAACTCAGAATGTTAAGGATATAAGAAAAGCGTAACAATAACAACAAAAAGTTGGATTCTTTCCTATATTCAATTACATGGCAATTTTAAAGCTACCCTCTTGGGTCCTACGAGGCATAGGGCTCTGATCTGATGAAGAATTATTTCTAGCCTCAGAGGGTATGGACATACATGTGGACATACAAGGGCTTAATGTAACCAGTGATCCAGGACTATACTTTGTCTTTTTCAAGGCCTAGGCCAATTTTACAACCGAGGAAAAGAGATAAATACTTCCTTTACTTTTGTTTCTCTTTCTGGCAGGCTGCTTAGAGAAAATAGCAGCTGTTTGAAGGTGGCTGGTGGTTGCAATGCTGGCAAAACTTTGTTGTGGGGGAAGCGGAGATATGGCAGGGGTCAGGTGAGGGGTGGGGTTTCTGGGGAGTCTGGTTTTCCACGTGGCTAAAATACCTGGTGTCTGCACTTTGGTACCACAGCTGAGGCACTGCAGGCCACTAATACACACCACACACTTACGTACATGTACAAATGCACACGTGAGCACGGGAGAGACCATACCATGGCGAATGTGTACTCTGAGGATTTTTAAAGCATTGAGTAATGATCAGCTGATAGGGAAAATATGCAGCCTGACCCTGAAACCAAAACCTTGAGCAGGCTTGCCATGACAGCAAAAAGTGTCTCTCCTTGCTTTGTCACACCTTTCTCATTATCGTCTTCAGCCTGGTTACAGATCTGGCTATAAAATTTGAAAATTTGCTTAGGATTTGTAATTTACAGCTGCTCTTTGCAAAGATTCACTGTTATTGGAAAGAGATGGAAGTTGAGTGCACAGAAGGTGCACATCATGGTGACAGCTGTGTTTAGAGTTCTCGAAGTATTTCATACAGTGTACACTGTCAGGCGCACCATGAGTTCTGGTTTCCTCGGGATTTCTTGATTTGATTTAACAGCCCATTGCCCCTGTGGAATATATGCTGACAATGCCTGAGAATTTATTGCACACTCTCCCTTCTCTTCTGAGGTTTTTCTTTTTCACAGGTTGAGCAAAAGAAGTTTTTAATAACTCCAGGTAGGACCTCAGTTGAGGCTAAAATATGGTCCCCTGGCGTTTCCTCAGAGGCCAGTGGCCTATACTGGAGTTTCCGCAGTGGGCAACCAATGGCCTAACCCTGTTTGGCATTGACTATTCAGAATAAAATGGGGATTGGTGTGGGGTGGAGAAGGAAAAATCTCAGTCAGAAATGCCGGGGCTCAGAGCCGGAAAAAGTTTTTTTCCACAAACCAGAAAAATTAAGCAAGGGCTGATTCCTGTGAGGTGCTCAGCACGTTGGCCACGATCCAGGAAAGCACTTTATGTTAAGCATGCTCTGAAGGGTGCCGTCAGGAACAACCTGAGAGCTAAGTACCTGGCAGGATCAAGCTCCAAATGGGGACCAGACATAAACCAGATGGCATTGTGTTAGCTTTGCCATACTAATAAGATCTTTGGTTTGCATTGTAATCTCTTTCTCTCTTACTTTCCCCTTTCTTTCTTGCCTTTTCTATAAAACAATCCATAGGTGCATTGGGAGAGGAAGGCAACATACTGAAATTGCCCCCTATCAACTTTTCACAAACATGGACTTAAAGCAAGACCTGGGAAAACCACTGCTTCTTTTAAACACAGATCTGACTTAATCAGTGGTGCTTGGACGAGGACCATCAGGAGTTCAGAGTTCCTGAAGAAAGGAAAATGCTGACTCTGCCTTCTAATGAGCTCCCCAAATGTGTGTGCTGAGTGGGCTGTTGCATTTGAGAGCATCAGCACCTGCATCAGAGGTTGTTCCTGTGCCTTGGGGTTTTGTTGGATGGGGATGGGGGCAGGTAGGATGGCTGAGCAGGGACAAAGGGAGATGGCTCTCTGCCTATTCATAAACCAGCTTCAAACTGAACTGAAGTGAGACTGCTGCCATGTAGTGCTCAACATTCCTGCATCCACTGAGGTCACCTGCCAGAAGGCAGTGGGAAGAAAATAAAACTCAAGTTGCCGCTTTGTTTTTTTAAACAAGCTCCTGGCTTTCCACTTTTTCCTTTCCAGCACAGTTACAGCTATCTCCAAAACTTCCTCAGACCTGTGACTTGTGCAGATGCCAGCTTTCACATGGATGTTTTTGAAACTGAGCGCTGCCTGACTGGAAGCCGTCCTAACTGGAGCCACTTTCCTGCAGGGAGGGCACGTCGAGCAGCTGAGGTGGGATGTACGCCTCTGCCTCTGCGCTGCTGATACTGCTTACTCTGAAGACGAAGCCATCTGGGCTCAGGTCCAGACCTTGGAGCCTGAATTAGGACAAGCTGCCGGGCTACTGGGAGGGTTAGGGGTATTTCTCCTGCGTAGTCTGCAGCTATCACTTGTGCTGGAGCTGTGCAATGTGTGTGGGTCATGCAGGGAGACTTAGGAAACTTCTGTGATCACTTTAGCGTTTGGGCAACTGGAAAAGGAGCTGACAGAGGTGCCATGCCTTTACTTTCATGACTGCCCTTGAGCGGCCTTGGAGAGAAATTTTAGATGAATTTAGCACATGTTCTCAAAGTTATTTGTGCTGTGGATCTTGCACTGGTGAATGATCATACCAGTGAAATGGCCAATATAAATCAAACTTCACTCGATAATCATTTTTGTGAGGATGCCTGATGCTGTGTCATTATTTAAGAAGTTGACAGTGGACTACCATGGCCCAGAACTTTTGAGATACAAGGATTAAAAAAATGTATTTTTCCTATCTCAGAAGGTGGTGGTGGGGATGGGAGGAAGCGCTAATGCCCCTATTTTCATATCTATGTATCACCCAAGAAAATTTCATTCTTAGGTGTAGTTATGGAGTTCTTTTTGTCCAGGGGAAAGAATTTCAGATACATGTGATTTTAAGAACTAAGACAAATAATGTTATTGCTACTTCTGGGAAAGTTCCTGGTTGACAACTAAGCTGTATTAACTACCATGTGAAAGCTTAGTCCGTGGCAAATGTGACATAATTCACAGTTATTCTGCCATGAAAGAGGCAAAAGCTTAGTTAAGTTACTTTTATTTGCCCTGTGCTAAAAGCAGGTCCCTGGACAGTTACAAAAGCTCACTTTATAAGTGGTGGCTTGTTAAGTCATCACAACTTGCTTGCGTTTCTGTGTCCTAATAGACTAGGAGGGAATGAAAGTTTGGAGATAGCTGACTACCAGACAGCACCTACAGGCTTGGTGGGAATTTGACAATAACTTTTCATCAAACAAGGAACAAGTTTCTGTTTGTAAACTGCCTATTCCTCTAAAGTTTCCTCTAGAAAATGCTCACACAGATGCAGTTGTCACATCTCCAGGAGGTATATGAGTCATTGGGCAGCTATTTTGTTAATTTTTCCTACACTTTCTGTCCATATGTCGGCTACAGGCAGAGCTACAGTACTAAAAAATGACAGTGAAGTTTTCTGGCCTCAGTGCAACACTTTGAGGCAAAGATCTGAGCTGGGAGACCTCAGAGCACCCCCTGGCACATTGACAGTCGAGCTTAGAAGTTGCCTGAATCTGTCCTTTATGAGCAACTGGACAACACAATTTCCCCAGGTCGATGTCTGTGATAAAAGCACAATTCAACAATTTTATATGGAATATTTCTCTATGGAACAGAATATGAACAATAATGTGTGAATCAGAGAGAGCAAACACTGCAGGAAACAAAGGGCAAGTGCTACTAGGAATACATTTATGATAAAGTTTGTGTCCAATGAAAAATAAACAAGTACAGAAACTCAAAGGAGCCACAGAGTTGCTCTCATTATTTATCTTGTCCTTAGGGTTAAAAACAGCCCATCCGTCAAAAGGTGTTCAAAGTGCTTAGAAATAGAGTGAATCAGGCAGCTTTCTTTGGTGCAGAGAATAGAAGTGTATAAGTCAAAAATTTTCACTCTAGATATTATCTGGTTGGTTTCTTCAGGCGAAATATACTAATTGAATTTTTGTTAGGCGAACATTATATTGTAGCATGAGGTCACAGCTAATCAAGAAGCTACTCTCTTATCATAATTTCCAGGGAAGCAGGACTTTCCTACTTACATATTGTATAGTATAATTGTCAAAACTCAAACACACTGTAATAAATAATTTGACCTTAGACATTTCACGGATTGCATCAAAGAAATGTACAGACAGGACCTTTCAAAAAATTTCTCCCATAATATCTGGTATGAATATATATTTTCTTATGCTTTCTTTGTTGAAATGCCTAGTGACATCAGAGTGTTTCAGTTCCTTGTTTAGACTTCGGAACAACTATTTTGATTTCAACAATCAGTATTTAATATTCTAGTCACAAACTTTCTTTTCCACAGAATACAATTACAGAACTTTTCAACAGTTTTGATTTCAAGAAGTCCATGATTAAATCAGTAATTTTAATAAAGTACCACATCAAACCTAACTGTTGAAGTTGAGATTCATTTAAAATAAGCTTCAACTAAAGGATTTTGCATGGCGTTTCATCTACTTTCATCACGGCTTTGGGCTGTCCTTCACTACTTCGTAATGGAAGAGTGTATCAGTGTATCTACTCAGCAAGATCTCTTCCAGTGCTGTCAAACATATCTCATTTTCAAAGACTGACTAGCTGAGTTTTGTCTGATGACAAGACAAATGGAAATGAATCCCCATCATCTGCGTAGTGAAAGTATTCACATGAAAGCATCGTTGTCATAAAAGTAGATTTTAGGTGTTCTCTTTTTTGCTTACGTATTTTCTATTTCTTCAATTAATAGCCACTTTATGCTTAAGTTTTGAGTTTTCTCTCCAGTTCCTTTAGATTATTTAATGATTGGAAGATTCCTTGGTTAGGTTTCTGATTGGTTGATTATTATTTTCTTTTATATTTACATAAGCTACACACACTGAAAAATGGATAGGATGAAATAAATCTCCACCAATCTTCTAATTTTAGGCACCCAGAAATTACATTTATATTCATTTAAATTGATGTTTATGATCAAAATCAATTCAATGATTCATCTCTAGAAGGCACACCACCAACTGCAAAGACCGAAATGGTTTCCCCATTCTCAAAATCTGTAGGACTTATGGCAAAACCACAAAAGAGCAACTCATCAAAAGTCAAAAGTAATATCAAAAGCAGAGAGAATATCGCGGGTAAAGGAAAAAATCCCACAGTTTGTTACTTACAGAATTTCTTAAAATCTAGCCACTTCTTTCCAGCTGCTGGGCAGAGGATAGCTGTGCATGAGGCAGAGAGACAATCAGTACATCCTTTGTTACCGGTCCACACGTCTATTTGAAGTCTGCTAAAGAGCAAACTTCTGAGCAGTTACATAATGACAAAATAATACGAAGGAAAAACACATACATGATTTTGCTTCAGTTCTTTTGCTTTCTGCACAGCAATTCCCATGAAGATCGCAATGTAGAATATTTTTTTTGCTGTTAGTATTGCTCACTTCGGGTTTTTATAGCTGCTTGGAGATTTGCATCATTGTATTATATTTCAGCTAATCAAGCATACAAATGAACAGGAATGCAGACACACAGCACTGTAAAAAACACAGAAGGAAGTTTTTTCAAACAAAATCCCTCTGTTAGGCAGTGGTTCCAATGATGCAATCAGAATAGGAAGGAAAGTCTGTGTTGCTTCATTGTTTTGTTTGGATTTTGGGGTCCAGTGCTAGCTTGTGATAATATTTCCATTCGTAACTACATTTCTCTGAGGGCAATCCAAAAAGGTGACTACGATGAATTTAATAGGAAAAATATCCATTGAACTTGGTAAGTTTTTCCATCATGAATGACCACTACAGAATTGACCCACTCAGTTATCTTTGCTGTGTAGTTCAGTAGTTTTAGCTAAGTTTATTGTTTTCTATCAAAGTCCAATAAATGCACAAGGTGGAATCAACAGAAATGTAATTACAGAGAAATTAAATAAATGATTCATCCCTGTGAGGAATTTAAGAGTTTTTAAATAAGAGAATGGAATGCATAGCATAAATGACCAAAAAGCAGCACTTCAACATATATCAAGGATATAGGGTTGGTTGCAGGGACATCTAGATCTTTAGAGACAAACCCAAAGCCTATTGCTGCCAGTAGGACTTTTTGGATCTGGCCTTAAATTGTGAGATGTCAATTACACTTGTAATCCAAAGATTCAACTTTCTATAACATCCACAGTTCAACAGTTTAAATAAACATGTCCTGTCTACAGACATGACATATCTGAATGGCCCATCACAATGTAATTATAAACAGGATTTTCCAGGTGGCATGTACAGAGCACTGTATGATCTCTCTGGCTTTAGGTAGCATGGCTTAAAAGTGAGAAAGCCCAATGGTGGCAGAAATGTTAGCTTAAACAAACAGGATTTTTCCTTACATCTCCCAAACATAAAATGCACAGCAGCAGCTTTGCAAAGAGAGCAAATTCTTTTCATCAAAAGTAAAATTGTTATTGAAGATACAGAAGTTTCCTCCTCTTCTGTAAGAATATGTCACTCCTCTCACCATACGTAACTATGTGTTCTTCCTTGTTTATCCCTGAGACCTACTGACTGCTTTCAAGTGATGTTCAGAGATGCTAAATATGGTCTGCTGTAACCACATTATAGGGCATTACTCATTTTATAGGTTGTCACAAATGATGAAAAAGTGGTATTAAGTTAAGCTTTTAACCAAATATAGATCACAGAAGAGCACAGAAAAATAAATGATGAGCTTATTATCTTCAGCTATACCCATTGCTTACATATGTTGCTGTCAGTGAATGTTGTAAGACCCTGTGAAGATGGCCAAGGCCATAAATACTCATTTTCTGTGAAGATATCAGAGAAACTCTTGTCACTAGCTATTATTTTCCAGGCTGTTTCTGATACCTGATGCAAACTGCTTCACTTAATTTCAAAGACGGATCCAATACTAAGTTTAAATTTGTTCAAGGTCTTCCAAGATTGGCTATCAAATGTTGCTACTGCTATGTCCAGTGAATTCATGGGGTGTGGCTATCTGCGGACTTTAGGGTAGCCCCACAGATGCAAATTGTTTCAGTCTTTGGTTCATTTCTATTGTTGCACAGCCTGAGGTCCCCTTTGGTTTTGATGAATTATAAAAACTATCCCAGTGGTGGAAACTCATCAGCAATAGTCTCAAAGGAGGTAACTTAATCTAGCCGTCCACTCTGCTGATATAATTAGGAATGCACTATGTCAGCCTTTCAGGGTTTAACTACAGCTGGCTGGGCTCAAGGCAGTCTCAGAAACCAATCTGTTCTTAGTAACACCATCTCCTTCACAGAATTACAGACATACTTTCAGCAGATATACCCAGATAGCTGCTGAACTACGTTTTTCCACCCACTTACGCAGTGGTCAATTTTTTTTTCAGCATAACTGAAGCCCTGGATCAATGCCATGAAATGATTCAGAAACCAAAGGCTGGACTGACAGCTCAAAAATAAAGGTTATGAACCTTATTAACAGTGTTTGAATGGCTGAAATCAGCCTCTGAACATCATCGTATTCTTGATCTGTCTGATGAGATTTAATCAGAAAAGAGATTCTAATGGATATTCAGCTGCTGACTGGCCTATCTATTGTTCAAGAAATAAAAGATATTTTAGGCTCTGTTCTCTAGGAAAGTCAGAACCCCACTCTTCACATGGATTAGCCAAGTTAGGGGAAAATAATCTAACCTAATAAAAATTTTAAATCTTCTTTATTCATGAGGACTAGCTCTGGATCCCTGCTATACCCTTGACACTTCTACTGGAGTCTGCAGGGATTCAGATGATGAATACCTTCATAGTATTGTCAGTAAGCTTTCCTAACTGAGTATCACAAGCACCACTTCTTTTTTGTGTGCTTTGCTCTGGCAGGAATCTGATTTGCACAAATAAATGATATATACCTGTTGTGGTTCAGGTAAGTTGGATAAAGCTTTCCCTCCAGCCTGCAAAATCTTTGAGAAAAATGCGGTATAACTTTGTACCTATTTACATTATGCACCTAGACCTGAAAATACCCGTTCTAACCTATTAATCGGTAGAGTGGCCTGTTCAGAAGAAAACATACCCTTTTTTTTCCCTTATCAGTCCTGAAGCATTAGTCTAAACTCTGAATTCCAGCCTTCAAGTTTCCACCTACAGCCGTGTCAGCAGGCTGGACACAGGCTCCTCTGGGCCAGCAGCCCTATAGCTGTGGTAACATGGCGCTGTGCCAGCTTATCGTCTTGGGCAAAATGCTGTGCTAACATCACTCCACAGCTCCTGGACACAGGCAAAGGGAGGCCAGGTTTGCTTGTGGCCACCCCATAAAAAGATACCCTGAATTCCTCTGTTGTAATCGTTACGTGGTAATAGTGAAATTCACTAAAGCCGTGGATTTATTACCTTGCTGTTAAACCTGAAGGTGTCAAACTGAACTTTGTTTTGCTTTTTCATTGCTTTATTTGGTTTTATTTGATTTTCAGTAGGTGTCAGAGCACAGGCATCACAACTGGACCTTAAATACCAATAGTACATAAATATCAGTGTCTTCTGTCTGAGAGCAAAAGAAAGACTGTGAATTAAATAAAAAAGCAATACACCTCTCCTTGCTTCAGTAAGTCTCCGTGTAAGTAGGAGAACGTTAAATCTGAAAAGTAAAACTTACTCTGCGTTTTAGAACTCTTTATAGCACAAATTGGCAGGGCTCACTGAGAGGGCTTTAAACTAGATTCAAAGGGGGAAGGGGACATAACCCAGCTCACTAGGGATGAGCCCAGGCTTGGCATGCCAGGGTCAGGGGTGAGACTGACAGCCCAGCTCAAGTGTGTCTACACCAATGCGTGTAGCATGGGCAATAAACAGGAGGAGCTGGAAGCCATTATACAGCAGGA
>Ga0181612_160021_pt1 | contig 41452 bp, 19 predicted proteins | sample HoacroProtozoa21_FD_119630 | JGI IMG/M metagenome (GOLD analysis project Ga0181612, IMG submission 119630) | Hoatzin crop microbial communities from Cojedes, Venezuel. Combined Assembly of Gp0051906, Gp0051904, Gp0051908
CTGCCCTTATCCCGACCCACCAGTTTCTGCCTCTTTCTTTCCATTCTCCTCCGCACGCCGGCGGGGGGAGGGGCGGCCGCGTGGCGCTTTTGTTGCCGGCGGCAGCCGAAACCAAAACATACATATATCTCCTCTGGATTGTCTCTGATTCACTACATGTTCAGTCATTGAGATTACGTTTCTCTGTGCCTAAATGTAACCCAGGATCCTATCAGAGGTGGTGTTGATATCCTGGCAATAGGCGATAAAGCTGTGTCTGCTCTTGCTTTGCTCCTCTGTGCTGCCCAGAGTGTGTTAAACGGCCACTTTGGGCTGCTGTGGCTACACTTCTTAGTTGCGTGGAATTAACCTTCTTTATAGTACCAACCTCCTCCTGTTAACTGTGTAGGTAATATAAGTTCATAGCTTTGGTCCTGTGTGTAGCGATGGGTGGATTTGCCCCATGAAGACGGAAGGAATAGCTCCTGCAAGAACATAGTTGGTAGTTCAGCATTTCACCACGGTGTGCAACTCGCTCAGCGCTGGATGTTGCAGGAAAGTGAGCGCTCAGGGCAGAGTTGACAGTGCAGCCACAAGTGACTGCTAAGATCTTACTCAAGGAAGCCCAGTTGATATTCAGCTGCCACAAGGACTGTTTCTTCATGCCAGCAGAGCAGTTGTACAACTGGGGATTCAGCCTGAATCATTACTCACATCTTTGCTTTAAGGAGTAATTGTATTCCAAGCAGTGAATAATTGCATTGCTATTAGCAGCAAGTAATGAGTATAACAATATTGTATGCTGACAGAATTAACACTAACAACTTACAAAGTTTATTAGTCCATCTGTTAAGGAATATGCTAGCATGACATTGACAGTCACTTTTGGGATGCTGGGGAGTATTTTTGTATAAAAATCAGGAACTGGGCATGAATGAACAGTGCAGGCGTCCATAGCAGCAGGACAGCTGCCGTTTTGGCTTACCCACGGCAGCCCAGCAATTGATGAAAGGCTCTGAGGGCCCTCTGTGTCTCTTGTATGCACGGTGTCACTCGGATTTACAGTTATGGCCTCACGCTCCAGTTCCCACTGTCCCCTGGTGTGGTGTCTCGTGTCCTGCAGCCCCCGCAGCCTGGGAACTGCCGGTGTGAGCTCTGCTCCCCGCTGCTCCGTCCTGCCTTGGGTTCAGCAGAGGCAGAGACGGTGCTGAGAGCTGTTCCTGTTGAGATACTGTGACAGTAGTGTTAAAAATGGCCTTAGGAGGTCCTAGTTTTAAAGATATGTATCAAACAAGGATTTATCAGGCCAGAATATTTTCAACATTTAAATTGTATTACACTTTCTTTCCTTTGGTAGTAACAGAGAAAACAATTGTAGATTCCAATGTCCTTTAGAAGCAAAGGAGCTGCACTTTTATTTTTGTATCTGAGCACAGATACTTGTAGTGACTTGCTAAACAGATAAGAGCCTGGGAAAAATGAGTGGACAGTTTGGGTCAGGATGTTATTAGAGGCAAATTTTGATCTTTGTAGTGTTTGTGCTGTTCCAGCCACTCGTGAGATCACAGAAGCCTGCAGAGAAGGAAACAGTGGAATTTGATGTTATACCAAACATGAAACAGGGTTGCAAGTTCTGTGACCTCTGCAAGTAATTAAAATAAAGCTTCACTGAAAAATGGTGGGCTACTGTCACAGTTCCTGCTTTACAATTCATGACATTCCTGAAGGGATTTAAAAGATGAGTCCAAGTTATTCTTTGTGCTTCTCCTTAGTCCTTAAGAGTGTTAAGAAATTAGGTCATTCTCCTCGGTGTCATGGTAGAACTAAATATTTTACTAGGCTTGTCCATCAAATGGGTCCATTATACCTGGTCATAAAAAATTAAAAAAAAATATAAAAGGGGGGGGGCTTTTACTCCTAAATGTGCTCTTAAAACTATATAGCAGTTTTTGTGGTATTTAAATAGTATTAGAAAAGTAAAGTTTTCTACATGTTTAATAGCTGCTTGTCAGGTGATTGCTAAGATATCTTTGAATTGAGAGTGAGTGAGTGCAGCTGTGCAAATGTAACGCAACAAAAATGCACTTCATTGTGTCCTTTGGCCATTAGAAAATGTCTGCTGGTAATTAGTTCTTCCTCTGCCCGACCCACTGGCATGTGAGTTCTCCTAGCGGGATTCTTGTTATTGTTCTCTCTGGCTCTTGTTCCCTGTTGTTCTGGGAGGAAGGGCAGAACTGAAGGCATGAGTAATAGGAAATCTTAAGCTCTCACGTTCGCCAAAGAGGAAAACATTTATTTAATCAGACTAGAGCTATACAAGCACTCAGAGAACAAAAGTCTTGTGGGAAGTGGGGACAGAGGGGACGGACTCGGAAAATACAGTCCTTGGGTTTTAAAGTACTGTCACCGTGGGGTTAAAGCTGTGTGTGTGCTCAACACAGGTACTTGTTATGCTGGGTTGCTGGGGCACGGTGTATCGGCTTGTGTGCAGCTGTATTGGTAGCTCCCAGGCTGGAATCATTCTCATGATCTCCTTCTCCATATTATGCATATAATGTACACACTGTGTATAGTAGATAAATTCAGTAATATATAGAAAATAAATAGAACACATATATCGCTGGTCAACCACAAATCAGTGAGACTTGCAGAATCATGGAAAGCTACTCATATTTAACACCCATATATTTACATTTATAATAACGCTTATAATATACCTTTGACCACTGTTCCTTCATTCTGCAGTTCTAAGGCTCTGGAAGTATGTGATAAATGACTATATACTACTACTTCTTTTTATCTAGTTTTTCTGTCTACTGTGTTCAAATGGGATTTAATCCAAGAACCTATTTTAGGCTTGTCAGTGAGGGTAGAAGATAAATAGGAAAGTCAGAAGAGATTGTGTATTGTTATAAATTGATAACTAATGTGCTGTAATTCTGCTGCAAATGCAAGTACCAGCTGACTTAAAAAAGAATGTACAAGCAGTGACAGTAGCACATAGGTTTAATATTTCATTTGACAAGAAACTTTACTGTCAACTCATTCAATTCCATTTAAGAATTTGTATGCAAAGTAAGAGTAATAATGTTCAATATTATTTTGGTTGGTTTTAGCACTTCTAGCTAAGCAGTACTGAGGTATTTTCAGCAATAAATTCAGCTTACTCAAACTTAGTTTAGGGACAGTCCTCTAAGGTTTGGCTCATAGTTTGCACTTGATGGTTTGTATTGTCCCGAAGACCTCAACCAAAGCTGAAATAATTCAGAAGGGATCAGAAGCCATACGGTAGATCAAAACTTAGTGGCTGCAGAGCTGTATTTTGAACAAGAAGGTGATTTGTTGCTGATGGTAGGGTGCAGGATGCAACTTGAGAAGTCCTTGTGTAGGAAAGCTAGCTGTAAGGGGTTTCTGGACGTGAAGTGAACTTGAGAAGGGGTAAGGAGAGCTAGGCATAGTGGGAAGGAAGTGACTTGAACCCTCTTGCACCTCCGCTGAAGAATCTTCAGCACAAATGTGCGCTGAGTTAGTGCAGCTTGTTGCAGCCACCAGGACTGAGATACAAGCCTTACAGTCCAGCACGGTAGCTGAACATCACAGGCAGCTGCACATCGGCCGTACTGAAGGAGGGTTTAATAGCTTGAGAGCTGGGTAAGAGCAGATCTCTGAAAAGTCTGAGTATTTCATCCCATTGTAGATCCAAAAGGTTTTTTTTAGCAACCAGTTTTCTGAGATGATGACAGCAAGTCAGGCCTGGCAAGGTTAGCCCTGAGTCAGGTGAGATGCAGGTGGTTTTCCAGTGGATACCCACTGAAGAAAGGCTTCTGCTCCTGAGTCATAGAAGCGTTACTGAGGCGGAAAACTCATGAAACTGGTTTGGAAGCGTTCAGCAACAACTGTGGCTGCTCTGACGTGTAACTCCCCCGAAAGCTCTCCAGTGCAGGATGAGCTGGCGCTTCCGCTTCGCCAGCCCGTGTTACCGGGGCTGTGGTGTTCGTTCGTCATCGCTCGCACGAGGCTGAAATTTGGCCAGTTGTTTCAGCCTTGGGGAAAGATCCGATAAACTTTAAATCTTTGGCTGTTTTGAAGAGACATGTGTATGTTGTTTAAACTATATTCTCTTGACAGCAGTGTATCAGAAGTTTTTCCAGGAAAAAAAGTCTTCAGAGAGGCCACAGGTCTGCACACAATATTATGATGAATTCTGGGTTTGTTTCTCCTGTAAATAGCCTGGCTTTTAAAAACATGTAGACTGCTCATAGCAATTAACAGTTGAGTACTTGAATCCAGGCACTCTTTTCTAAAGGATCATGAAGAAAAGCCTCTTGATGAGGAGAAAAATGAGTGGAATATTTATCGGATGATCACAGCAAGTGAAAGACTCATTAATATTAGCACTAGATGGAATAGATACAGACCCTTTTAGGATCAAGCCAGGAGAAGTAACTGGCCAAATTTACTATGATTTAACTGCAAAACAAGGAACAGGAATCTCAGAAGCTTGGGGGAGGACTGCCAGAGTAGCTACGCAAAACCCAAAGGATGGGCACTTTTTGCTTATCAATGAATTTCAGCATTTGATTAAAACATAGATGCAATATGGTTTTCTTGTTCCTAAACAAAGAAACAAAAACAGACAAACAAGCCAAACCCTCAAAAAACCACAAACCAAAATCACCACACCTCAAAGGCCAGAATGGAAAAACAGAAGCTGGACTGTACAGGTGGGAATGAATGTGGCATTTGCTTTGTCCACATGCCATGGTCCTCTCACAATATGGGTATCTCTGCTGGGTCCTAACTACCCTTCTTAAAACTGCATTGCCTGAGTTGAACATCAGGGTGCTTGGTAGGGAATTATGTCTTTATAAAACCTGCTTCAACTGATAATCCTTACATACAAAGGTTTTGGTCCTTTGTGTCTGGGAATTTGGTAAGCATCTCACAGGGTGCAATCCCACCTCAGATGGGATATCTCAGACGTTAATTAATAATAAAAATAAAAATATAACAGGCCATGTACTCTATCCAGTTCAGACTGTGTAGCTACTTAGCTACCCTACTGAATACCTTCTGAGGAGCTATGGATTTTATTTCAGAACAATCTACGTGCCTACTGAAAATTCGAGCTCTGTTAAGCAATGACACAGTTATGCCGCAGAGATATTCTTTAGTTGGATGAGACAAGCAGAGCCCTGAGAAGATTCCAGTTTTATTATTTAAAATCTATTTTTCAATTATTGTCTTCCTGTTTGGAGAATATAATTTCCTGCAGTGATTCAGCCTTCTTAGGAATCTTTTATATCTCATTAACTGGGAGTGGTTCCCAGGACATCAGATTTGTCCTCATCTTTAAATCGAATATGTCTGAAATAAATTGTGACAAGCAGCTCTGTGGGTCCCACTCTGCTGAAGAACTTTAGGAATACTCAAAAGTTAGGATTTCTTTTTTACTAAACACAGATAAAATTGCTCTTCCTCTGTATGAACAATATTGTTTGCATGAGGCAGAAAGGGCAGAGAAGGATGTTGACATCCGCTGACGTCAGATCTGCCTTTGAACTGTGCTCAATATTCACAGCCCTAAGCTGCGTGTGTATATATATATTCATATAAGTAGCTGTTCGTCGCATGTCTGCATTCAAGATCAGAATAGCTGTGGTTTGATGCCAGCATTACGTTTCACATACGTTCAGAGTTTCTTCATTTGCTTTTTCTGAAATTCCAGTCTTGAATGGAACTGATGGGCCACCTCAGGAGTTAAATAATTGCTAGAGACAATCAGAGACAGAGAGGAAAGCCAAGAATGAAAATGATAGAAAGAGAATGAGCATTAATTGTGTTTTTCCTTCTCAGTTCAATATTGGTTTTGTTGCTGCAAGTGAAGCATCATTTCTGTGTTTCTTCCCTCGTTAGCTTTTCCTCCTTGAATAGGCATATCCAGTAGTGACAATTCACTCTCCCTTTTATCAGAGACCCTGTTTTGCCAGACAAGTCTAAATCTGTGGGGCAAAAAACCCTAAATCGCATAGTCTCCCTGTTTTTGGCTGCTGCCCTCTACGGAGCAGGAATCAGCAGCAAAGGCAGTATCTGAGTAAGAGAAGTGCAGCTTCTTTGCAGCTGAAGAGTGAGTGTATGGGTAAACTAACAGCACACAGAGTTCTCTTCTCTGGCCATGTATTGCTGAAATTCCTGGCCAGGAATTGTTCTGAGTGATAATGAAAGATAAAGAGTTATGTCCACAAACACTGCTGTCTCTATGAATACCTTTCCCAACCTTACCTGGAATTAAACCCAGGTACTATAAGGCAGGAACAAATGAGAACACGAAAATTAAATGGTGCAACTTTACCTGTAGAAGGGCTGGGTGGTAGAGCTGGTCGTCTGGTAGTTGTCAGGTATGTTAATCCATATACTTCATCGTCTCATATAAATACTTTTAAATACTAAGGCTGCGTAATCAATGTCAGGTGTGAACCAAAAATATGTTGTTATTCATCTCAATAGACATAAGAAAAGGTTGAATTTAGTAATGTTACAGTCTCAAGTATAATGAAGTAGGAAATGGATTTGGTGACATTTTAGAAGTCGGCTACAGAATAAGCAGGTTATTTTGTGCATATAACATCTCAGTGGATAGGGAATGTTTTGTGAAAAAGGATTTGAGGTTAACTTGTTTGGAAAGCCAGATACAATTTTAAAGACTTTTATCATTAGTTACTTGTCACTATTAAGGGTCAGTTTCTAGGATTAATTATTAAAAAAGCCTGATGTGGGCATTGCATGCTTGGTTTCTGATGCAAGGAAATTAATATATTGGTTGCTTTGGTCTCTTTAGGAGAAGAAATTACATTAATATCTGTACCTTGATTTTTCCTGTCCTTATAGGTCTGATATCTGATCAGCTTTTTTTATTATGGCTATAAATGTATTTAAGAGAATGAATGGCTCAGTGGATTTGGATTTAGTTAACGGGATCTATAGTATTTAGCATCTTTACATCAATAGCTCAGATTCAGCTCAAGCCATCTGTGCTAGTGTAGCCTCTGAAGTCAGGCATCTGTGAATGAAGTTAATGGTCCCAGGAGTGGCTCTAGAAAGCTCTCTCTGTTGGTGCCTGTATCAGCAGTGTTGGGAAGAAGACCAAGGAATGAAATGGCAGGTTGAAAACTGTCGTTCATTGTCTAAATTCATCCATAACAATTGAGCAATTGAGAAAATATACGTAGTTTGACAAAATGAAGAGGCAGCAGGTTTACACAAATATCTAACTGCAGCATGACCCTCATTGCCTTGGACTATTAGGCAGATGGAGATTTAAAAAGATGTTGGGCAAATGATGGAGAGCAGAGAGATTGTGAGGTAGCCTTTAGCCAGGAAGTCTTTAAACCACTGATGACTTGGATGGGAAGGTGCAAAGAGGAAAGGCTGTTCTGTATCGTCTTGTTTCTTACAGCCCAGGTAGTCGCTGCTGGCTCTGTTGAGGGCAGGGTGCTGCACTAGCTAGGTCTCTGGGCTGAAGCAGTGTGGCAGATCTTACATTCTCATTGCTGTTGTTGCATCATGAGGGCAGTGTTGTATCAGAACAGGTGAACTAGAAGAAAAATGGCAGTGGTGTGTCAGCAAAGAACGAGTGCTCACAAAGCAGTGCAATGCAATGGTCCCTCATTTCCCTTTTTTATTTTTGTTTAGGCAGGTGACAAGCATTATCATCCAAGCTGCGCACGATGCAGCAGGTGCAACCAAATGTTCACGGAAGGAGAAGAAATGTATCTGCAAGGTAAGGATGTTTCCATTCCAAAAATTGGACTTTGTAATTTTTCTGTCACGGACCTCAGGAGTTTATAAACCATCCCCATGTAATATGGGCAAGGAGGACTATAGCCATCTTATCTTCGACGGTGTTCTCATACTTTTTCACTTGAAACCCTTTTGCTCTAGTAGGTGCCCGTAACCGTGGCTTTGCAGTGACTCTACACCCTAGTGAGGCAGACTGTGTTTTCAAAAGCTACATTGCAAAAATGAAATTTATTAGGCAGCCTCTGAATTTGGTGTCTCACGGATAGCTTAGCCCACAGACTGGTATATGAGATACCAAAGTTAGAGGGTTTCCCCTGAATTCTGCTGAGCAGTTTCTCTGCTCTTCCCGAGCGTGCTCCAAACTGTGAAAGGCAGTGGAAAAACTTCCAGACACTGCAGTAACCTTGTTTTGGATCATGTAGATCTCATTCCCATGCACACTGATAGATTGTCTCCTCTGATTCTTAATCATATTTGATTGCCTTGCCTATTTCCCCTTTATCTGGTCATGTCTCTCTTTTTATTCCCATTTACTTTGCCTTTCTACAGTTACTTCCTTCTTGTATGTTCATTTTCATCTCCTCTTTCTTAATAACAGTCTCACACTCCCAAGTATTGCCAAGCACGTTTTTTTCATGATCTTTTCACATAAAAAAGAACATGTTATTTTCTTTGATTTAAAAGTATCCTTGATCTGAATTCCACCTACTCTCCCAGAAGGTAGCATGTTAACTGTTAAACTGCAGTTATTTTTTATTACTTGCTGTAGTATTAATTAGTGTTGGTAGAAAGACATAATAACACACATTTATGCAAGCCAGAAATCAAAGTGAAAAAAGCAGATACACATTGGGATTTTGTATATTGTACTTATGTTAGAAAACTTGCTTGATACACCTGAAAGGACTGTAAAAGACTAGGAAAGAGATGATGAAAGTGTAGTGGCAGCAACCTTGTGAAATCCTGAGGAGAGATTCCTTCTGGAGGAATTCCGAAATAAGATAATGTTAAGGAATTCCTCTGAAGCTAACTCGTGTTGCTTTGTAGTTTGTCCTCCACTGCAGTCCATCTCTCTCATCTCTCACTGACCTTCTACCGTAGTCAGCTTGTTCCAGCTGTGCACGGAACTGGGTGGGCAGTTGGGTAGCAGCGCTGCATTGCAAGAGCAGGGAGAGGCTGAAAGAGGGCTGGGTAGGAAGCACGGCTGTTCGACGGCAGACTGGAAAGATTGATTTGAAAGCAGCAGTTACGGCATCTGACAGCTGGTAATCTTCTTAGTTCCCTCACATCGTAGTGTGGTAAAGCATGGGCAGAGTTCAGGGTGAGCATCAGTTCATCTTTTGCTGTCATTAATAACAGCCGTTTGTAACTGATGCCGTTGGCACCAGTCTAGCAGAGAGTGGGAGTTCATGTTGACTGGGCAGGCTGTGGTGTAAATTTCTGCAGATCCAAAGAAGACAGAAGGCACTGGTTCTACTTGAACAATGCTAGATTTTGTCCTGGCTAAGTTCAGGTCATATGAAAGAGGAGGGGAGAGACACCTGGCTGCTTGATCTCCCATCATTCTCTGTTTGGCTACATCTCTTTTTCTGTGGTTGTGAATTAATGTTCTTCACGCTCACTCCATCTCGGAAGGGAAGCAGCCCAAGTTGCATTGCTTTATTGTTCACAAGCTGTCTTCTGACTAAATAATATTATTGCTGAGTGTGCTCCAGACTGTCCTGCCAAAGCTTTCCTTGCCGAATTCAGCATGCTTGTTAAGTGTAAGGGACCTAAAAGCTTTTCCTGTGCAAAGCTCTCAGCTGAAATGTATATCCTGGCTCCATCCAAATTGTTTACTCTAGGGTGCAGAATAACAGCATTCCAAGCATTTCTCTGAAATAAAAATATAACACCATCACATTAAGCTAAAACCAAAATCGTATTGTTAATATGTGAAAATAGGCAACTTCCATCTCACTTCTAATTGTCCTCTCCGTGGGATACGAAAGCACTGTGTTGGTATTGCTTTGTATAATATAGGAGCCTGGCAGGTTTGTGGTAGCTACTTGTATTAGAAATGCGTGGGAAACCTCAAAAGGAGAAAATGGGAAAGCAAACTGTCTGTTTTGGGGCTGCGGTAAGGATGGTTTGAATAATGCTAGCAGAAGCAGTCTGGCTTTGCCCTACTTCAGCACAGGAAAATGAAAAGGAAGCAGCATCAGAGATGTTCTCTTTCCCATTGACTTCCTAGTAGTATATTACTACATGAAGTGCCCCAGAAGACTGCTGCTGGACTAGGATGTTGTGGTTCAGCATTTAGAGGGATGCTTCGCTTCATTCTCACACAGGCTTTCAGCCTCATTCAATCTGTAAATAATAGCGTGAGTTACTGATTTTTAGAGAGCTGTATGTTGAAACAATGGTAGGTGCAAAATAAAAAGCTGAGTAAATGAACGTGTTCGTTAGTGTCTGCTAAGTGAGCAAACAAACATATGTTAAGAATGGGAATAACCACAATTTGCGGAACTGTTTCTGGTAGGAAAAAGAGCGGGGGCGCAGCTCGAGAATTTGCACTGTTCCAGGCATTTCAAAATAGATTGCCATGTTTGGATGAATAAAATCTACAAGTTATAGGTGGCTTATGTTTCAAGATCATGAAAAGTATTTACATTTAACTTCTTAAGCCTACTCTATCTGATTTGGGTTTGTAACTTCCACATGTTTCAAATCTCTTACCATTTTGTGACAAAAAACACCCCTCACAACCCTTAGCTAAGTTTCACCATGAGAATGACATCCAGACTCTATTGCATTTTTTATTCACTTTCAGCAACTCCAGCATTCTCCTGGGGTGTCCCTAAAATTGTGCCAGTTTGTGCTAAATACTACCCAAAACGCAGTTTCTTTGTTGGTGGGGATAGCTTAATAGAAAAGAAACTGAAGGTATAGAGGAACAGAGATCGTTTATCTCAGGGTCACGCAGGAAACTCACAGCTGAACTTGAGAACTGATCCTAAACCTTCTGAGTCTTGGTTTGTCAGCCTTACAACATGCACTGCCTTCCTCCTGAGCGCTTGGCTCTGCTGACCTCCGAAGCAGGCGCGCAGGGCGTGCTTCTCGCCTGATCTGGCGGGCTCTGCGGGGTGCTGGCCCCGAGCCCGCTGTTTGTTTACAGCGAAGGCTGTTGGTACGCTTCTCCCTGGCGTCTGACCATTTCCCCCTGCCAAATGCACAGTTTCTTCTTCCTCGGCTCAGGCTCAAAGCCGAACACCGCAGACCCCTGATCCAGAGTCACAGTGTTCTCTCCAGGCTCCTGAGGATGATTACACTGTCTGCTGCTGGGAAGTGAAATCATTCCTGCTGGTCTGCACTTCTGTACCGAGCCATGTAAGGGCTCGTTAGAACACAGTCCCCAGGGGCCCTGACCCATCTCCTGGGCTCCGAGGGTGGGGGTTCCTCTGCGGGCACTTGGGCTAACAGTCACCAGCAGGAGACCTGGACTTTGCTGGTTGGTTTCTCTGTGGACAGAGCAAAGAGGTGACGTTCCCCCCTGCAGACAGACGAGGCTCTGTATTGGCTTTGCGGTGACTGGAGTGGAGTTTGAATTTGACCGCAGCTGCAGTCAGTGTTAAAAATCAGCATTAGCTTCTGCTCCATTTCAGATTGGTAATACCTGCCAGCAGCTCCCAGCAGTGACCACGGTTTACGCTGTGTTCCAGTGGAGAACTGAAATGGGATGATAGAGCCCCTTGCCCCTGACACTGCTCAGCCCTTGGGGACAGCCAGATATTTACATTTTTACAGCGTAAGAAGAGAAACCCATGTTTTGGGACACAAACAGCAGAGACTATGCCTTTTATAGTAGGATGTGTAGCTGGAACATGCCATGTGGAAACACCGGTGCAACCCATGCCGCTGACCTAGCAGAGCAAGGGGTAGAAACGATGCGCGTGCTGTGATCTAGGGAGAGGCTCTTTCACATACTGCTTTGCACCCCCTGTGCAATACTGGCCTCTCTAGCTTAGTGCAGTGGGTGAGATACAGCCCTGACTCTGCTGTGTTGTGAGTTTTCTAATTTTGCTTTTCCTGTTGCATTTTGCGTAATCGCAGGGGAGAGGTGATCTGAGTAATATTTTACAGTAACTGTGAATATGACACCTATTGCTCAAGGAAGTCATAGGACTCTCCCAGTGTTAACGGACTTATAATCCGAACTTTCTTTTCACGTGTGGTGCATTACAGAAGAGGAGAACAGACCAGGTAACCATGGCCCAGTTCTTTTGCTCTTACCCTCAGTCCTGCCCAGCAGAACCCTCTGTGTTTCAGTTTCTCCAGCTGGTGCTGGCTGACTCCCTTGCTGCTTAAGGCTGCTTGAGTTTTAATTAAGAACGTGTGCAAAGTGCTTTGGCAGCCGCAGGAAGACACTGCTGTAGATGGGCCAAGGATCTGAATATTTTTTTTTCCAATTGTATTTCCCATGACCTGGAACTGAATGTGAATTACTTGCAAAGTTCATACAGATTCACCGTCTAATGCAGTTTTGGGATTCTCTTTAATAACTTACTTGTCATGACCAGGAGTCATCTGCTTTACTCTGAATAAAGATGGCTTTTTTTTCCTCCCTCAGGTTCCACTGTCTGGCATCCCGACTGTAAGCAATCCACTAAGACTGAAGATAAGCTACGGGTAAGCTGAATTCGTGGCAATGACACACCTGATATTTTGCGCACACAGTAACAGAATGTTGTTTTTAGAAGAGTGACTTTTTCCATGTTTTTTTTGCGTAGCTGTCGCGACCGTGGCAGAATAAACAGTGGACACACTTTAGAGGTATCGTTCTGATTTTTAGGCTCACCACCTTCACATACCTGTCTCAGTACACTGCCTTAAAGATCATTTACTGACAGACAGACGTGGCAAAGTCTCTAAGATGCTTCATTTTGTATCTCAATTACTGTGAGAGAGACTCTTAAGGAGAAAATGTGAGCAGGGCAAACGCTACAATATATTTTAGTATTTTTGCACATCTGTGTAATTGCTCTATAGTTATACCCTGTTCTGTGTGGTTATTTACAGCATTTAGATAATATGGACTCTTCTTCCTTTGCCATCCAAATAAGCTGCAGCCTAGAGTGATCCTAAGCTGAATACAAAGAAGAACTGCAGTTGCCCTTGGAGTCACCTCAGCATATCCAGACAAACTTTCTGGATGAAATTGTTGATGGCAATAAAGCTGCACTGATAAATGCTGGAGCCTGGCTTTTTGCATGCACCAGGCAATTCTAAGCCCATATTCACTAATTAATCTTCTGGACAATTTAGTGGTTTTGATGTCTCAGCTGGTCCTTTGAACTTTGATAGTTTTTCTGGATATGAATATTAGAGACTATATATGAATTAAATGTCTCTTAGGCAAGGAAACTATGAGGTACTGGCCTGAAGAGACGTAGGATATCCTGTGGGCTGTGTTCTATGTGTGGCTCATTCACAGGAAGCCACGTTCTTTAGAATTTAGTCAGGTACACTGATCCGTAAAACATCCCCTGCAAAGAATTTACTATGATCGTAGCTAATGTGCAGATAAAGTTTTGTTGAGCAGAGTTCATGTTAGTGTGGGCTGTACTGATAATGCAGAACTATTATTTGGAAGTGGCCGAAGTCCTCTTCAAGTATTTTCCTTTTTTCTGTCACACATTCAAGCATGTCAGTCTTCTTCCCCCTCAGCTAATTTTAATTGAAGTGAGTGAAGTAAATTAATTCATCCACCTGCAAGACTTTGCCTAGGTGAGTTCTTGCAGGAAAATGAAGTGAAGCGAAAAGAATGCATATTGAGGGAACATCTAAGAAATGTTATGGCACAGCTCGCCAAGGCCGCCTTGTTCCTGGATGAGAGCCTCTATGCAGAGGTTTAATATGTCTTTAAAAGGCATTGACAAATGCGCTGTACTGAAGCTAGCTGGAGGGATGGAGATTTTTTAGCTTCAACTCTACATCACAGATTGTCACTATCTATTCCACTGCAAAGGCAGACACCTTATTTTAAAATCAGTTTGAGTTCACATTGGTGACTTTGACACACGTTTCATTCTGCTGACTCGAAGGCAGTAGCCAAATAGGTAGGTACAGAAACAAATGAAACAGGGGGAACTAAGTGCTATTTGAACATGTCACCACGAAATTACGACTGTACTTTGATTGACTTTTGGTTTCTTATGACGTACATTTAGACCTGATGTGAGAATCGGAGTCTGGTTTGGGAGCTGACAAATGGATGATATAGCCACTTTCAGGGTCAGGCCTAGATTTTCTGGTGGTTCTGCAAAAAGCCAGTGACATGGCCTGTTTGGTCTACTGGGTTTCCTTTCCCTGTAGAGCAAAACACAACAAAAAGCCCTTTTGTCCTCAAAGTCACTTCAGAAGTTTTTGGCAAGTTCTGTTTTCTCTCAGTAACTGAATTGTGATATAAACTAATCAGCGTTCTAGCTGGTCAAGATCCGAGAGGGAGTTCATAAAAACAATAGTTGCTGTAGATCTTCCCCCCACTGGATATCTGTGGAGGGTTACAAAGCCAAAAGAAGCAGAAAATAAAGCAACTATGTGTATGTTACAAAAATATGCATTGCTTAGGGTTTTTTTTTTTTACAACTGTCTGGCTGTTCGTGATTCTGCGGGGATCAGTAAGTAACAGATTCTATAACGCACAAATTATTATCTAGCAAATAGATACTAGTAACTTCATTGAAAAAAGCTTAACCACTGAGCTGGGGAAACTGCTTTCCTTTTCACTCATTTTTTTCCTTTTTGTGTTTCGTGACAGCATTCCTCATCTGAGTTCTTTTATCCAAAGAGTCTGGTTCTACGCAGGCCACGCTCTGCAGAGGTTTGCTGTTGTGTTTTCATAGTGTCGATAATGGCCTTCTTTACTGAGAAGATTCTTCATTATTGTCATTTGCTGTGCTTGCTACTACTTCTGCCACACAGCTTCCCTGCTATCACTTGCCACCATGGGCACTGACGCTGTATTTTGCATCACGTGGTGCAGTGTTGTTTGTTAATTCTCACGGTTTTTATTTTGTTTAATGAAATGCTTGCAATTAATTTTTAGATTCAGATGAGATTTGGGGGGCTGTAGTATTGTTCTTCCAGCATTACAGGAAGTTTTTGTTCCAAACCAAAAAATCAGAGTGCAAGTATGAATGAAAATGGTGAAAAGCATCTGGCATTAAAGTGATGGTTAAAAAGAAAGTTTTTAATGAACAATGGCTTGTGCTTTTTAGGAAAAAAAATGCCATCAGTTAAATCGGTTCCTTTTTTATATGTATTGACCAACTACACATGGATACTGTAGTTGAGAAAATATTCATGAAATTCCAGGTTTGGACATGTTCTATGCGCTGCCAGAGAGCATTTGCCCCTCTCTAATGCAGGGTGCATCCACATCCGATTTGAGAGGTCCTCCCTGTCCGCTTGGTTGTGGACTTTGTATTTTCAGGCTTCCTTGAGTTTGCCGTGCACCTACAAACACCACCCACTTCCATTTCTTCTCCTTCAGGGCAGTGCTTACTTATCAGTTGTGTCAACGAGGAACGTGTGGCTGTACTGCGTGCAGGCACGCGAGGTAGCTTTCATGAAGTAAGAATGTGCTGGTGTGGACTTAGCAGGGGCTAGGGGTGGGCAGACACGCTGACAGAGTCCGTGCCACTGGATTTCTGCTGTGTCTGCTCGTGCTGCCTCCACATCTCTAATTGCAAAGTAGGCATGGTCATATCATCTGTCGGGGCAGGAGATTGGTGCTGGAGGCCGTCTGCAGCATAGAGTTACATGGTGGAATCCCATGCTGTGATTCAGTGGGGGTTAATGCAAGCCCTGCGCCCTTTGTCCTGCACTGTGCTTTAGTCACTTCGCTTAGGATGTTGCAATGCATTAACCACTCCTGAACACTGCTCTCTGTGTTAGCTACAGAAATACACATCAAGAAAATACAGCTACAAAGATGTGTTATCCATGCTTCTCAGGAAGGCAATGTCTCTGCAGTCCTAGGCTTTATGGAATCAAATGTTGGGAGTCAGAGAACAGCAAACTGCAGGGCCATTTCTCTCACCCTTTAGGCCAGTGTAGTGGCTTTTTGCATTCAGCTTAGCATGCACCAGTCTGAGTTTCCAGTGTTGAACTCCAGGAACCTTAGGACTGAAAAAATAAATCCTATCCAATGTATTAGAAAAACACACAAGGCAAAATAGGAGCTGCCCATGTCAAAATAAAGGTATGTTCTCTTTCTTGCTTTGTAGACTGTGCAGGATACAAAGAGCTTAGGCTCAGATGAATATCCTCTTGTGTAAATTTGGTCAGTATTAAATTTGTTTAGATGTACATGATGATTATACAAAGTGTAATGCAAGGCAAATTTTGACTTCAAGTATTCATCTGCAGAGCAGACACAAATATACTATCATTGCTGTTGCTGTAAAGATGGGCCAAAGGCTTGAATCTACATAAAAACTGTAGATTGAGAATTGTAGGGTGAAATCCTGTGAATTCGCTGAGAAGTTTGCTGTTGAATTCAGTATGTTTTGTTCTTCCCACTTTATTTTGTTCTACTTTCCACTTAAAGTTGATGAAGGCTACGTTTGCATGAGTAGTCTTGTAAAAGAGTTTGGTAGCAACCTGCCTTCAGTGATCATGTGCTGAAAATTCATTCTCCTCTCTGGCCTTTGTGTCTAGAAAGGAAAGAAAAACTAGTTGTAACCTATTAATATGTGTGTCTGTGTGAGTTTGAGCTAAACCTGTTCACTAGATCTGTCTTAATATGTACATAGTGTAGATTTTTTAGGCAGAGAAATACCAAATGCGTGCATTTGAAGGAAACACTCTAGTAAGGAGAAGAGTACAGCTGAACTAACAGATAGACATGATGAATGCTGTAACACTGAGGTGCTTTACTGGGCTTGTACACGGCCACTGAAAGTTACTGAAATCCGTAGGAAGCCTGTGTTTAATGAACCCTGGTTCCAAGTCCTGAATAACTGTACAGCCTTGCAGTTGATGAAGAAGGTAGCCAGAGTAGCAAATGTTGGACTGAGAAAGCCAGATTCCTTCCTGTTGCAAAGTTGTGTCTGCCTGCTAGAATATATTACGTCCTAATCTTCTATTAGTTTATTTATAAACATGCTGCACTTAAAGTAGCTTCTGAGGTTTAGAGGATTTGCTTAAGCTATAATGTTAAATGTTATTAAGTGCAAACATATTCATTCCTCTGCAGCTATTATCCCCGCCTTGCATAATGAACTCTATCAAAAAACTAAGGCAGGTACTGTAAATAATGCCGACGATGCCTTTGTTAAACAATAGTGCATCTGTTTGGCCAGATGTTCTTGGGATCAGTTGTGATCTGGTTGCCTGCACTTGTAAGTTTTTATAGAGCATGATTCTGAACATCTGCACTTGAGAAAGCCAGAGCCACCACATTGTAGCAGCATCTGGATGATGTGGATGGCTCTAACGTGGATCTTTTTTTTTTTTAAGAAGTTACTTATTTTAGATGATGTGCCATGCATGATGACATGACAAACTGAGGTAAATGCGTATGAACAGCTTAAGCTTTGCAGAGTAATATTAAAATAACAAGTTAATCAATTTGGGGCTTATGCATGGGTGGTATGATAATTGCACATTGAAATTCACAGTGAACCTAATAGGATGAGCAGGACCGTGTTACCTCTGCCAGTCTGCAAATGAAATTGGTAAAGAACTTTTGTATTGAAGACACATGCTTGGAATGAAGACCAAGAACATAAAAATAAGAAGTCTGTGATAAAGTGGGAAATATTGACAAGTCTTGCAGTTACTTTAGATGCTTTGTGATTTGGTTCTTTCCTTAGGCTCCTTTAATGATATGCATTAATTTCTATTGACTGAATTTCTATTGATTTTTTTCATATACTTCATAGACTTCCTGTATTAGGTACAGACATCCCACATTGATATATTTACTACTGTTACATCTGTTTGGGTGGAAGAGGAAAGAAAAAAAGAGATGACTCTTCTACTGTCAGAAAATGTGGAGAAAGGCCATGCACCATTAGAAAAGAAAAAAAGATTCGTTGTAGTTCTTCATAGAAATTTGCTTTAAATATCTCTGCACAAAGATGACTGATGAAAAGCTCTACTAGAATCCTTCAAGAAGAACAATCATATAAAGAGTGTTCCAGATCTGTTTGTAGAAGAAGTAAGGCAGCTTAACTTACGTGCTTTGTTGCCAGGAGTATAGAACAAGTGTCACAGGACTATCATGATGGAAGGAAATACCTCTAAATTACTGCATTCATATTAAAGGATGTTTCCATTTATTCGTGTACCTGTCGTCTTCCAATAATGCATGCCAGAGATGCTCACATGATATCTCCACTGAAGGTTAAAGGTTAAATCAGGGATGGCTGCTGTTTCCATTTCACCTGTTCTCTGGTCAGCTCTCCTCTAAGGCAGAATTTACACCCCATTGCAGAGTTACATCAATAGAGGATTTGACCTCCAGTGTGTCTCTTGCCACCTGTTTAAGATACAAAATCACAACAGTGGTACACAGGGTCAGGGATTCTCAACTGCTAATGAAGATGTAATGTATGATGTAATAAAAGCCATACCCCATCACAGATTTTCAGTCGGGAGCTATTATAGGGCTCTTAGGAGAGGAGCCAACCATAGCAACTGAAGTATGCCAGAGGAACAGCTTATATCAAGGAATCTTTAGAGTATGTTTGTTAAGGCAAGCAGCACAAGTGTTTTTAAGTGCAATGCAATTTTCTTTACGGGAAAGTGCAAAGCTGTGAAGGGTTCCAGACCATATGGGAAGCAGCAGAGTAGGAAATAGTTGGCCATCTGTGATGGAAACAGCCGGTGTGATTCAAAACAAGAAACGGGGCAAAGTGAGGCAGGAAGGTTGAGAGCAGATGTAGAAGTCTTGTTCTTCATGGACTGTCTTCAGGGGTAGGTATGTTGTCAGCTTAAGCAAGATAAGGGACTGGGAGCGAGTAGAGGAGCCACAGAGTTCCAGGTCTGCTTGGATTAAGCCCCTCAGGAGAGGAACGATGTGTGCTCAGGCAGTGGCTGGCAAGATGGCGTCCTCTCCAGGGAACGTGGAGCTTTGCAACAGACTGAAGGTAAAATTGATGTATGCAGGAAGAATTACAGAAAATATAACATGGGTTTTAAAGGGTGTCATATCTGGCTCATGGCTGTGTTAAGGGGATGGTAACGAGGAACTTGGAGCAGAAACACAATGGAGAAATGAAGAACAGGTGCTGCAATTGGACAGTCCATCTGACAACTGCTTCCATACTGTGGGCCTAAGAGCACCTAAGAAAGTTGTTAGCAGAATGTGGCTGAGACTATCTCCCTCCAGGTGTCTAAATTTATTTAATAAATTCACTGAAGTGATAAATGCAAGTGGATTTTCCTTTGCTGAAAAGGTTTTTAGCAGTGACTCTTAAGAGATGAGAATAGGAGATGGACCCAGGGCTGAGAATTTCTTCTTTTCTGGAATGATTATGAAAGATGCAGAGAGAAGACCAACCCACTCCAGGTGGGAAGAAGCCATAACTGCCTCTAACTCTTGTTTTCCTACAAGAGGGAGAATTGAGCAGAAAAAACTATTAAAGCATATCTGCCAAAAGCCAAAGGTAACAGGGACACCCCTAACAGTACCTCAAGTACTTAGTACTGTTCCCTGTGTTGTAATGAAAACAATTGTTTTCCATGGCAACTGCAGCAACATGTTACATGTGTCTCTGCTCAGACAGACAGCGGGGTGAAATGGCAGAATGGAAGGGGGAATAAAGTGTTTCTCAACAACAGCCAGATTTTCCAGTTCAAATCTTGAACATTTTCATATAACAAGTGGTTGGTATTTTTTTTTTCTTTGTTTGCATCATGGGAGGAGCTTAAGAGCAGCTCAGAAATTTCTGTTACCCTCTGAGATGTAGAAATTTGCTGCTACAGACAGAAAAGGAAAGAAACACATAAAGGTCCAGCTGAGAAAGTGTTGTCAGACATGCTCTGGAGAGGATTTGTGCCTGTGTCAGTCCACGGCCACATCTGCTCTCTGTTTAATCTGAATCTTCACTTTTTTTGGTGGAACGTATTCAAAGCCTTTTATTCCCCGGACTCTCCCTGAAGGTGGTGATTTCATTTCCACAAATGAAGTCAGAGAAAGCCTGCTGTATAATCCACAACTAGCCTTCAGCATTTTTTATATGGATGGTTCTGATAGCTTTCCTGGCTACGAAATAAAAGGCAGAAAGACTCTGGGGTCTGTTGAAGGATCCTTTCAGGAAATACACGCCAAGAGATAAGAAAGGTCCAGCAGCCTTGTGTTCACTCCGGATATTTACTAAGAAAAATCAGCGACCCAGGCTGTTAAGCCTTGTTGCTCTTCACTGTGTGCCTGAAGTTTGCTTACTTCAGTGTCACAAGCTGATGAGGTAGGGACTATTTACCAAGATTTAATTTTCAGTGACACTGAAGCATCCCACTGCACTAGTGTTGTCAGTCACCTGCTGATGCGTTGCTTTGTGGTGGGATTTGGTTCTTTGCAGTCAGTTAGGGGGGAAAAATTGTTTATGGTTTCTCACGTGGATGTGGGGTATCGTTGACTACCTTTGTGTGTCTGCTGCATGTGCCACAACAGCCTGGATGATTTTTTGGTTAAGTAGATGGTTTTCAATTTTGTCAGGTTTTCAGGATCCCCACATCTCCATGACAAGTTGTCTCCTCTCACAAAACTTCCCCGAGGGAATCAGTGTCTGTTTAGTACTGGTGAAGTGTTAGAAAATCCACTAAATGTTTAACAGCACGTGCTCTGTAGGGGTGTGACTGTTGTCATGAAGGTCAGTTTGCTGGACACTGTCATTAAATGTCAGGACTTTTGCAGTATGGGGAATCATGGAATTTCAGTCAACAGTTTAGCTTTCATGCTGCATCTAGATTGTGCTGCAGATGTAGGGAACAGCTCCAAGCCAAGGATTTCTGGTCCTTCTACTTAGGAGGACTGAATTTAGTTCTGTATTCAGAATGGAAATCCAGTGATGGAACATCAACGTCTGGAAAGTGACAACGTATGTGCTGTGCTCTTTTCAGCAGTTTTGTGTGCTGAACTGCTGACAGCTCTGCCTGTTTGCAAACTAACGTTTTGATAAAAAGACCAGCAGGACTGTCCTGGATTGCACTTTGTATGGCTCCTTGCAGTGTCTCTGGCAGATGTTGTTTGGGTTTGTTCGTTAGTGTTGTCAGTCTTTTACATTGTATGATTTAGAAAACTTCCTTCCCCTCTCACAGCACTCCTTCCCCTACCGAAAAAAAAAAAAAAGAGCCCACCTGCCTCACAAGATCATGAAATTTGCCAGAATGCTTGCATTTATGTTGACATTTTTTCCTAAATTCAGTTAATTTCAAGATGTATGCAGATTTCTTCACTTAAAGCCAAAATTACCATTGTGGATGGCTTCAGGTTGCTCTGAAAAATTACTTTTTGTTTTTTAGCCTACAAGAACATCATCAGAAAGCATTTATTCCAGACCAGGTTCCAGTATACCTGGTTCTCCAGGCCACACTATCTATGTAAGTATTTCTTCAGATGCATAAGCTGCTGATCCCTTGCTTGCACGTGAAATACTCCATGCTGAAATAAATTACTTCTATACTGATGCTAATACCTTAATTCTAGTGGTTAAATTGTTGACATTCTTGGTATGACAGACATGGTTTTTATAACCACAGAATTTCAAGAGCAGGGCAGGCCTTTTCCAGGTCACATTTCCCTTAGAAAGATACAGTAAATCTCTTGAAGTCGCTTGGTGATGTGAAGAGGGACAGAAGGCAGACAGGTCACTGGACTTTGTTGGGGGCTGGGTGAGGAGATCTGTGCACCTCGATACGCAGTACTTGGGAGGTCTGCTGTTGCAGAACGTGGGTAGGAGGGTCAGCCACACTGAAGGAAGCCCAGCTGATACAGCACCTTCCGATTCAGAAGCCAGATGTTTTGATTGTGGAAGGGAATTTGGTTTTTGTTTGAGAACAAAAATGGTATTAAGCATCCTTCTTTTACTAAACAGTGCTGAAAATGCAGAGAATATTACAGAAATAACATACATTAATATGCCTATGTATTTTATGGGTTAAATTGGCTTAAGGTATGTTGTTGTATCTGGTGAGTCAAAGCTGAACAGATTTGAGGCTATTTTTAGGAAGTGAACTATTTCAAACCTTACTTCTCTATCAAAAAATGTTTTGTATTGTTTCTAATTTTCGGCACTGCTTAAGAGCCACCAAGACCAGCAGTTGTTAGGAGAGTTGGGGAAGGCAAATGCACTTTAATCTGAAAATACTATGTGCTAGCACTCAGGAAGAGTGGAACTGAATGTGAGTAGAAACAGATCAGCCTCATTTCCTTGTGCAGCCTGCAGTGAATAAACAAAATATCTAGTAGAAGAGTTGAAAACCATTTTGAATATTCCTTTTCAGTTTTAATCATCAAACGTATTTCTGTAAGGTAGGTAAGAATATATGATGATTTTTTAACAAGTCTTCTTTTAAGTGAGGAAAGGTATTAGCTATCTAAACTATATGTAAGGCCTCTTTCTGGCTGTGTCTTGCCTCTTTCAATAGGTTCAGCTGTCTTTGGAACTGATTTCCTACTTCCATTTTTTTAACTAGTTAGAGCTCCTTGAGGTTTTAGTTGAGAAAATAGTCAATGTTAGTACTGTGTAGTATGCAGTTAGTAAGCAACATATGCGTTAGAAGCTTGGGTGTGGATGGAGTGATGAGTGCAGTATAATAGTTTCAGTTAGAAGTTTCAATACACAGTCCTGACAAATGGTCCCGCTTGCCTTTTTATTTCCTTGTAATAAGTTGTATTTCCTCTTGTGTGCACAGTTATAAATTGCCTCTCTGTCCATGGTCTTCTGCATGGAATCCTCTCATAATCTCTGTAATCTACAAACTAAATTGATGTTATCACACATTTTACATATGGGAAAACAAGAGCAGAAAGGTGAAAATACTTGCCTGAGGCCACAAACTGAATCATTTGCAGAGCTGAAGTTTCCAGCTCACAACTGCGGCTGAGAAATTTTCGTATTAGACCGATATATACAGTGTTCTTTCTTTTTTAAACTGAGAAAACATTGTGTGCTTTTGCAGAGGAGACCTACTGGAGAAGAACAAGAAGCAATCACTTGGCATGTAGACTGCCAAAAAGGGTTTTCCATAGCAACAGTGTGACAACAAATACACAAAAATCATAAATTGTGTAAACAGAAATTGCTAGTACATTTGTGTAAGTTAATTTATCTTCTGTCTTTGACCTTCAGGCAAAAGTAGACAATGAGATCCTTGATTACAAGGATTTAGCAGCCATTCCCAAAGTCAAGGCCATTTATGACATTGAACGTCCAGACCTAATTACTTATGAGCCATTCTACACTTCCGCCTACGAGGACAGACAGGAGAGACAGAGTCTTGGAGAGGTAATGAACCGACAAGCGACCCATTCTGCTATAAGCTTTACTCAAAGCCTGCTTCGCTTCTGTCCTCTTTTGAAACAATTTCTAATTGACACCGCTTGGTATTGTTAACTGGTGCTGTTCAAAGTGCTTTTTGTCTGTTTGATCTGGGTTGAATGGGAACAATCATGATGAGGTCTCATGTGCGAAGCTGCACAATTAGACACACAATTAAACACCTGCATGAACACCAACCACTGGCAGAGGAGTAGGAGGAGGGAGGTTTGCAGGCTGTCTGCGTGTGCATTCTCATAACTCGCCTGGATGTCCTAGTCTTTGGGTACAGCAAAGCCCAGAATGTGAAGGAAAAGCCAACCTGGTGGTGTGCTGTAGAGCACCGATATTCACAACAGAATGTGAGAATACCGTGGTGGTCCATGGCAGTAAAAGGATTAAGAGTAGCAGGATGCTTTCTCTCACACATATTGAAGGGAATTGTATTTCCAGAGAGCTTTGCCAGACGTACTGGATGAAATCTGAACTAGGTCAGGATGAGGTGCTTCCACCTGGGAAAGCAGGCTGGTTGTGTTATGGAAATAGCTGCCTCACGTTTTAAACTGCTGACGTGTAGTAAGGATTCTTAAATCCTGCAACACTACCAAAAAACCCTAATTTATTCTCTGAAGTTTGTATTTTAAGATACCTTTCAGGTTGTAGGGTCCCCTAGTTTTTCTCAGGTGAACTTCTGTAGCTGCAATTACTATTTACATGGTTCCAGTGCAGACTGTGAAGTGCGTTTTGTCATGTACTACGATCTGGCTGTAAATCAGACTTCCTGAATGCAAATCTAAGTGGACATGAAAATGGATTTGCTTCCTTGCAATCTCAGTGACTTTACTGACTGTAACTGAATTGAGTACAAAGATGAGCTGAGGAAGAAGCAAGTACAGTAAATCATTCAGGCACCAGTGGTCTGCAGATGCCCAGATCAGTGACTGATAATCTGCCTTCTTAGCAAGGTGTTCTGCCCACCAACAGATGAGGGCTGCCTCAGTTTTTGTAGTTTGGTCTTTACCGCTTTGTAGGGTCAGTCTTTTATATTATTGGAAATTACGGAGACTGTTCAGCTCAGGAATAGGAGAAGAGATTAATAGGTGAGAATATTACAGAATTTCCCCCCTCAGATTTATGTTGGAAGTGAATCCAGCTGATATCTGATTCAAAGCCACTGTGAGATGCATTGGTGACCTCTGACCAGTTCCAACAGGCCTGACCGTTCCACAAAACCCTCTACAGACACAGGTCTCTTGTTAGTCACAGAGGAGGAACTAATATCACCCAGAGAAGGTGGGTTAAAGTTTGTTAATCCTTGAGAGGAAGATTCTTGCTCACAATGCAGTATGTTGGAAGCTGATAAAGCAGTGTGGTGGAAGCTCTCTGCCATTATGGTTGTTCTGGGGATAGGCAAAAGCCTTTGGGGTTTTCTTATCCCGTATTTTCACCAGAATTAAATCCAGTTAATTTCTGGTGACTACAGAAATTTGTTCTGGAAACAAGAGGGCTCTCGCCTTCTTTTCAGAGGATCTGGGTTTTACACCCAATGCTACTGCTGACTTCTGTCACCTTGGGCAAGTTACCTCACCTCTTTGTACCTGTTTCTCCTCCCTGCCCTTGCCCTAATGAGAACACAAGCCCGTTGGGGTGGAGTGGTCTCTTACTTTGTGTTTGTGTTGTGGTAATCGAGTGACAGTAATCTTGGTACATCATACATCAGTCACCATCATCTTAAAAAAGCAAAGGAGGTGACATGTTTAGTCACGGCAGGGATTTGCAGACTTTGAGTGATTTAACCTGCATTCTCTTTGCGAAATGTTCGTATGTGGTGGTGGTAAAGAAAAACAGAGCCTGAGCTTAAGCTTGGACACTGTAGTGCCCTTCATCGTGATTTGGAAAAAAAAAAAAAACCCGCCAAACTCTACTAAGAAAGATTTCTGGGTATACAGGGGAGGAGATGTGCCAGAGCCACCAAAATTAGTGCAGTAGTAGAGACAAACCTTAACTGGAGAGAATGAGCTACAAGAAAATAATGTGCTTTAGCCATAGAAAGTGAGAAGACGCAGCACGAGACTTTCTGCTTCAATGCAACGAGAGGAAACTGCTTTGAAAAATTTCTCATCTCTCTTGTTCAACTGAATCCCAGCCTTGTTTTTCTGGAGGTCTGTGATGGGAAACGCTCTCCCGCAGCACCATCTGGCGGGACCAGGCACTGTAGGTGCGGATCTGCCAGAGCTTAATGGGAAGAGAGAGGGAGCTCTGGAGAGGTGGCTTAGCTTCTGATGCAAAAGGGAAGAGATACAAAAAGAGATCTGTAAATAAATTTTCTGCTACTGAGGCTGACCCTAATGTGGTAATAACGTTTTGAGAAACTGGCAGTTACTTAGGTTCATGTCCCATAACTTCTGCCCTGCTAGCAGCAACCTGATTAGCACTGAAACCATCTTTTCTCAGTTCTGAGTTTCATTGGGTAAGTAGTGAGAGAAGCAGCGTTTTACCTGCATGTCCTTTGTTTCTAGCATTCTGTCTGTTGAAAGCATTGAATGTCTGTAACAGCTTTCAGTAAACAAGCTGTCGTAAAATGAGAACAGTGTTTTTTCTAATGTGGTAGGTGATTCAGAATGGAGCAGGCATCCTACCTGGGAGTTCAATAAAAAGACAGTTAAAATGAGTTCAGTGCAAAATGCTGGAGCTTGTGTTACAAAATGACACCTGTAAAAGTCTGCAGAAATTTCCCAGAACACAAAATGACCTGTACAACTTCAGGTGTTAGAGCAGCCCCTTAGACCTCAAAGCGATAGAGCATTGAGGTTGTTGCAGTGAGTAGAAGTTTTACTGTAGTTTTGGTCAGAACAGACTCTCTACCCAGACTTTTTTTTTGTTTGTTTGTTTAATCTGAAGTCATCACTCTAGATTTCCACTGGCTTGCTGTCTGGAACTGAGCTGTTTCTTCTCAGTCGACTGCGCAGTGTATTTCAAACTGACTAGTGTAGACTTCTGCGATAGACCAGACTGTAGAAGACCCCATAAACCCTGAAGAGCCAAGCGTTCCTTGGCAGATTCGGAGCTGGAGATATGGCGGTTTACCTGTGCATAATAAAACAAGAAGTTGGCTGCAGAGTGTGGTTCCATCTCCCAGAAAATTGTGAGATGATGTCAGATAGTGATGGAGTAAAAATGTATGGAAGGTTGGTCATGGATTCAACACGTTAGTTTCTGGGATGCCTTCCCAGATTCCTGTGACTACCTTTTACAGTAGTCATTACCTTAGCAACTAGGCAACCACAGCAGATTGTGGAAGTTTGTTTATTTACAGTAACACAGAAATTACTAGTACAAAAATGTAGGAACACACATCACAACATGTGCTTTTTTCATTCATATTGAAAGTTTTACAGTGGCTCTCAGGTTTTTTTGTGAAGAGTGATGCTACAAAGCACTGTGTACAATATGGCTCATGTGGAGCAAAGTTTTTTATGGATGCTGCTGTTAGATCAGTAATGAAACGGTGGTTTGCTGTACAGAACTTGTGCAGTTATAAGGATTAGGACAACAAGAATATAGAAGACATTAGGACTTTGGTGGAAAGTAATGAAAGCAGTCTTTAAAAAGCTTTGTGTAAACTTGCTGCAAAGGAGGTGTTCTGTATCCAAATAAAAGATGTCACTACTTTGTTTGGATATTTTGCATTCACAGTGTCGCCAGCTCCATGAGAGTTAATGACCTCTCAATGCAAAATGTAAAGCTGGATATTTATTAGCAGAAATTCTGCATACGTTTTACACTACTGCTGTTGCACATTATTGTTGTAATAGACCAGAATCAGCAGTTTTGCTTCTGAGACATTATCTTAATAGCTGTATCATTCTGTAATAATTGTGGTCTTATTTAAAAGCATAATCTCTTGCCCAGTTTATTCCGGCAATTAATTAATACTAAAGTTCAGTGCATTAAGAAAATAATTAAATCCTGATCTTCCAGCTTCAAATTGTCTTGTGATTAAAGGGCACATAACTGGTAATTATACACATCCTTTATTCTTGTTTGTACCATCAATGTATGCATGATCTTATGCTTCATTTCTAAAGGTGTTTCTTGCCTCAGTTTCCCTGTCTGTGTAATACAGACTTTTCGTAATATTGTGCATATTTCTGCCCACTGGCCTTTGTGCAGTTCTTTCAATACACAGGCTGGTAATTCCTGTCTGTTCTCCTTATGTAACCATGGAAGACTACAGAGATTTAAAGGAGATAATATCAAAGAAATGTTGATGACAGCTACGTACTCCTTTGCATGGGTATGAAATGTAAAGCCTTGGGGAGAAGCACAGTTTTGCCAGAGTGTATGTGTTGGAGGAAAAACATGCTTCATCCTGGAAGTTATTCTGTATTTCTGATGCCATGCAAAGCTCTGAGTTAAGATTATTTATTTTTGATTTCCACTTTAAAGATTTCTTCCTAACAGGCATGGTTATTAAATTAATAGCCCTTCCTGATTTTGATCTTTACAGCTATGTATTAATTGCCACAAAGATTAGATGGCTGAGTTGATGTTGCATGATATTTGAGTGAATTTGTCACGCTGATAAAGATTATCGCAGAAACTTCAGTTGGTTCGATGATGTATGGACCAGTCCCTGAGCAATGTGGAAAAAGCAAGTTCCAGTGCTGCGATGGCCTTAGTAATTTCTGTATTACCATTTTACATTGCCATATATCCATGTATCTGCAACAATGTTTAGACTGCCATTTTCTGGTCCAGCACATGCAATGATGTTTCCATAACCTTATTTTTATGTCTTTGCAGTCTCCACGGACATTATCACCTACCCCTTCTGCAGAAGTAAGTTTGGTGGAACCTTCGGGGGCAGCATCTTACTGTGATTAGAATTACTCACTTCAGCAAATGCAGATGTTGGTTTTGTTATCAGTCTGATCCGTCTCTGTTTGCCACATGGACACATTTTCTGAGTAGTGAAACTTAACAAAAAATAACTCTAAAAAGAAAACAGTACCTTCTCATTCACAGATTGTACAAAAAATGAAGCTATCACCCCTGCCCATTTGTTGTCTATAAAGCAGAGTCGTTTCTCCAGCAGAGGTCACTTCTTGTGCGTTCATCCTGCTTGAGGCACAGGCGGACTCGCATCTCAGGAACTGGATGATTTACATGAGCTAAAATGTGGCCCCAAACAGCTAAATAATAAGCCATGTTTGCTGCTAAAACATTAGCAGCTTTGTCTTGAAGAAAATATAATTATGGTTTGGTTTGGTTTTGCTTTTCCCGAGGAGTTGATCTGAACATCACAGTAACACAAAACATTTGGGAAGTAGTTTGCCGGGATACGACAGATGCCATTGTGGAAGTGTTATCATTTTGAGGGTGGGGAGTGTTGCTTATTTGCAAGATAAAACCTGTGGTGATTGCTACATGTTACAAAAGTGACTGTCAAATTTCTTGTAAATCTTCCTGCATTAACATCAGTCCTACCCCTTTTGTCCTGGTTTGGTTTTGGGGGGAGTGGGGTTTTGTTTGTTTTGAGGGGGTTTTTTTTGGTTGTTTTTTTATTTGCTTTCTTTCCTAGGAAGCCAAATAAATTGAGTGACATATGAGAAGATGTCATGTTTTCACCTACAAAGGGAACCTAATTTTGATACTAAATACCTCTTGATGTATTGAGTCGAGACGCACTGTATATTAAGCCACCAAGAGCTCTGTGCCGCAGCAATTGAAGCCTTGCTGGTCTCCAAGTTAGCTAGCTGAATGCTAGCTCGGGCATCTTGTATAGTACGCTGCGTGCTCTGAACATGCTCTGAATGCAGCTCCCCGTGTGGAGTCACAGGCATGTGGGCAAATCTAATATTATATAGAATTTAATAGGCATTACAGGTGGAGCTGGAACCTCCCAAGACTGAACTCTGACCCATAATATAAAAATGGATTGGAGTCTTTGGAACAGATCATTAGAGAACAGTAATAATGAAGTAGGTTGAAAGCTTAAGGGATTTTGTTATTTCAGTACCTTCTGCTGACGTCTTCAGATCCATGAAAGTTAAGTGCTGCTAAAAATGTGTAATGTGCATTGACATTTATCAGTGAATGCTTCTGTTCTGCAGGGTTATCAAGATGTTCGGGATCGCATGATTCACAGGTCTACTAGTCAGGGCTCCATTAATTCTCCAGTGTACAGTCGTCATAGCTACACACCCACCATGTCACGTTCCCCTCAGCATTTCCACAGACCTGGTAAGGGCAACTGCATTAGAAGTGTATGTAAAACTCTTGTTTCTTTATTATGTCACTTAGTGGCACAGCGAAGCACTTGTTTCTCTTAGCAGTGAAAATTTAGGATTGAAAAATTGTATGTTTTAATATCTCCTTTTCTGCCTGTTCTTTTGTTCTTGACCGATGCAGTCTTTTGCACTAGACCGATAAGTGTTTCTTACATCATAAATACGGACCTTGTGGTTTTGTTTCTGATTAATTGTTTTTTAAATCTTTGCATGTTTCTGAAAGCGAGCAAAAATTTGCAGCAGTGAATCACAAACTACATTCTGGAATTTAGGAAAAGCATCACATATTGGAAACAAAAAGTTATGGCTTGGCTATACAGAAGCCAGTAATGCAGGATTTCTCCCTCCTAAAAAGCAATGCATTTTAAGCTTGGTGCAGCCATGGAATCTCAGATTCAGCAGCAAAACCCCTAGGTATTCCAAATCGCCAGTAATTTTTTAAAACATAGACTTATGGTTCGCAAGGTAGATTTCTTAAATAAAGCCATAGGCTATTGCCTGGGAACATTTAAAAAACACATCATTTACTGGGTCAGCACTGAGCTACAAGTTCTATGTACAGGTCATTCAAGTTCCCAGTGCATTCCGAATTACTGATTGTGTGTATTAAAGCAAGATATGAAAATCAACTTTTCATTCATACCCAAACTGCATAAAAATTTATCTCTAAATGCTAATCACTGAATACTTTCCAAGACTGATTTTATTGTTTATGGTAAAGAATTAAATCTTTGTGATCTGTTTTTAAATTAAGTGATACAATCATGCAGTTCCATCTTCCTTGGTGATTACAGCTGAACAGTTGGGATGCCAAAAGCCCATATACAATAGGAGCTGCATTTTTAAAATTAAAGATTTATAATAGAGCCACCACTGTGGAGCTTGAATGCTGTAGCCATTTCCTAGTGGGGGTGGGCTGAAAGCAGCTAATTGCGTCTGTCAGTGAATGCCTTATTTAAAGGACCCAAGGGAGGTGGGACAGAAGCAAATTGTGTCTGATACTTAGTGCTGACAACATGACACTGTTGTGGTTACAACTGTTGAGGTTACAACTGAAACCGAAAGAGACTTAAAAGCGTGAAAAAGCTGCAAACTTCTGTCTTTTGATTCTGGCAGTTCTGAGGGGATTTTTCCATTTATATCAGTTGAATCAGGGCTATGGACAAATCCAGGCCCTATTCCAGACTTTACTGTGACTGCGTTTTGCTGTCTGTCCAGTCAAGGGCCTTCCCCAGAAGCAGTCTCTGTTTATGTAGCTCCTGTGATGGGCTGATGGGCTCAAGCCAGAGTTTGGATCTAAATGTCAAACCTTCAGAAGTTTGCAGCCTGAGGGATTTTCAGAGAAGATATTTGTTCAAACTTATCTCTGTTCAGATGATCTCATCTTTGGCTCACCTGTTTCTGTTTCTCATATGACATAGAAGTAATTCTGTAGAATTCTTCATTTTGATCTTTACTACCCTGCCTTGGGGTAATTGTTAATGCTACTTTATAATTTTCCTACAGTAATTGCTCACGCTGAATGATAGCACATGTATATTTACTGGTTTTCTCCTAATGGTACTTCTTATCATCATGTTATTTGCAAGAATAATTTCTCTCTGAATAAACCCAGTGGCCCTAGGTAACTTCTCTTTGGCTCCCAGCTAGCCCTTGAGAGAGAAGTGAACCACTGTGTTGACGCTGTCAGCATAAGGTTCTTCAAAAAATGGAGTGCTACATGTTTTGGAAAAGTTTGCAGCCTTTTGCTCCCACAGTGCCCTAGCTGGTGTTGGCAGAATTTTTGGAATGTCTTAGAACAATAGAAAACAGCTTGCATGCCTCTTGACTGACATCTTTTGGTCAAGCACTTTTCAAAACAGCTGCTTTCCTAACTAATTGCGCGTCAATGTTTACGATGTTTGCACGCTGGTAGCAGGCTACTCTTTGGTAACAAGGCATAGATGGAAAGCTCGTTAAGCCAAATAAACGTTATGCTAAATTAGCAATGCAGCTCAAATCTGAGCATCTCTTCTAATAATTCCTGTAATTTTCTCTCACATATATGAACCCTTTAACCCTTTATGTACGTCTTTAACCTTTTTTTCCTCCTTCCTTCTTTTCAGAATCCTAATTGTTCAATGCCTTTTTTTTTTCTTCCTTTGAAGCCTCCTTCCCTGCCTTTCTCTTATTGTTTTTCTTTGTTTTCATTTTGTTCTGCCCCCCGAATTCCCTGCTGCCGCAGAGCTGCTCTCTACTGGTGTGCAGCGGTTGTCATACCTGCGCACGAGCAGTCTCAGCTCCACTCACCATGACTCCCGCCCCAACTCCCCCTTCCGACACCACTTCATCCCCCATGTCAAAGGTAAGGAGCCAGGCCTCCCCAGGGAGGGCCCTCCAGGCTGGAGATTTGTTAGCATCATTATGTCAAAGCTGATAAGGTGTATCTCCGTAAGGTTGACATTGGCTATGTAGCTGAGCATGCCTCGAAATGTGCCGTTACACTTAAAACTGTGTTAGAATAGACATAATGTCCTTTTTCCAGAGGAAATATGTCATTTCTAAGGGCCCTAGTTGAAGAGTCGTCAAGCAATTACCTACTAGAAATATACAGGACAGCATTATCATTTACTGTTTAGAACCTATATGGGCCTGATTTAGCTTCTTTCTAAAGCAGTACATGGCAATCACTATAGCAATTAGCATACCAAATTTAATTATTATTTTCATATTCTTAAAACACGTTTTCAAACATTGACTACAAATATTGCCCGGATGAGAGAAAGGTGATCGAAAAAATGGAGGAAAAAAAAAAGATTATATAAAGATCAATGGCAACAAGGAAGCTAATCATTTTTAATCACATTGGCAATAATTAGCGCCCAACAAAATAAAATTAAATCTCTAGGCCTCTCCTCAACTAGTGAGAACTGGCAGACTCTGCTGAAGGCAGTAGAGTTGCAGGGATTTACACTACCTGAGGATCTGATCACTTCTCTTTTTTTCCAATCTGTTTTTTTCCATGGTTTGGTTTGGAGGGAGGGTTGTTCTTTCATTGTCTCCCTTCAAGGAGCTCATTCAGCTCAGTAAAGCTTTCAGTTTTGCTTCTTGCTTTTTGTGAATGTGGTTTCACTTTTATTTCTATGGGAGCACTCTGGCTGTGCCGTCTCTTCTGTGGGGGGAGAAGGGCATAGCTTGTATCACCTACAAGGGCTCAAGAAGAGTCAGTTAAGTTGAACATAGATTCTATTCTGGCACCACTGATGAATGTAGAAAATCAGAAACTGGAGGTAATAAAAAACAACTGCAAGGACGTTGTTGCCATGAACTTTCAAGAAATGCTAATAGATCTCAATGTTGTAGCTCTTCAAGCAGTCAGATCACCATTACTAATTTTACTCTTGCCCTTTCTTAGATTTTTTGTTAATATGCACTTTCAACTTTCGATTATGTCACTGTAGAAGTAAATCTCACTTCAAACTTAAAAGATTGGGACACTTAAAAATAGATACTCTGCTCATTTCAGCATGCAGTTAATTCATAATCCTTGCAATTTCAACATTTCTTTGCTGTAAATCCAAATTAATGCTCACACTCTTTCAAGTGGCATTTTCATTCTTTTTCTGTTGAGAAAATTGCTTCTTCAATAGATAAATCAGAAGAGCTATTGGAAATCCATGGCTATTGTTTTCAGATTTCAAAGAATTACCTGGTGTGTAGATTATGTATGTATCTCAGTTATCGGTATGAAAGGCCAAGTGGGATTACAAGCACTGTAGACAAAGGGGTGGGTATGGTTCTTATCAGATATGTCACATAAGACATTGTAAGAATCCACAATTTTCTGAAAACTTTACGTGAAGGTCTTAGGTCTGGACAGGATTTATGTGTGTAACTCAGCAAAACTCCCGAAAGCTGAAGTTCGTGTCAGTGTGACAGTGTACACCGTCTGAGGATGCAGTACATTTGAGAAGGGGCAAGTAGCAGGTAACCACACCTTGTAATTCACGTGGCTGAATTGAAAGAGTAGTCTTTTAATAGCTGGTTCAGAGAAAGAAGCACCGTCTTAAGGTGACCTAAGTTTAGTGCCTAGGTTAATGTGGTGGGAACATCCCCATGGTTTTCATTTCTTTTTGGTTTTCCTCCCTGTGGAGGAAGGTGACTACTCAAAAAAAACCCAAAACCGCACTTTTGTGTTTCAGTTCAACACTGCACGCTGAGTTCCCTCAGAGCATTGAGCCAGACTCAGACATTTATAAAACATGCACAGATAAAGTAGTTTGGGGTATTTTTGGTAATGATCTGGAAGAAAATATGAAATAGTATTGCAGAGTCCCCTGATGGCGTGCAGACTGGGAGAATGCTAGTCAATAAAGAACAGGAACAACAGTTTTCTTAGTGAACAGTGTAGCCAAATGTAAGCTATGCTTCTAAGTGATGTTGTTGATCTGTACATGCTGGGAAGAGCAGAGAGTCTGAAGAGGATGTGACTGTTCCGGTGGATGTTAGGGTGGATGGACAGGACGGCAGAAAGAGATGCTGCAGCTAAAAGAGCTAAGTAGAGATGTTGGGTGCTTGAGTAAGACCTCAAAGAATTGAATTGGTAAGTCCACGGTCCCAGCAGGACAGGTGACATAAGAAACACTGCAAAAGCTTCAGGGAAGGACCATCAAATAATTCCAAATCTCACAGTGAAAAGTCATGGCTGTTAGTGTATTAACACTATCAAATGGAAGGATTTGGTAGTGATTTATTCAATGTCTCTGTATCTGTGTGGTAACAGTAGGTTCTTCCATATAGCAGGCAAAGATACAACAAGGTGCTATGTTAGACTTAAATTAGATAAAAATCATCATTGTTTCTCTGACTTGTTTAAGGTGAAGATAAGTAGCTGTTGAAACAGCTTAGGATAGATTTTTGTCTTCCTATTACTTCAAAATATTGAAAGATACTAAAGGTCAAAAGGCCTGAAGACCTTTGTAATTTTTCCAGTATGTCAAGTGATCAATGAAGTGCTCACAGAACATTAGATGAATAAATGTTCATAATGTTTCCTAAGTCAGAGCCAGCTCTGTCTTGTCCTGTAAAAGGAATATGATGGAAGATAGGTCTTAATCAGATATACTCTGAAAACACACATAGTGGATATATGCATATATATATGCACTTAAAGAAAAGACAAGATGATAGGGAATGGTAATATTTTTGTTAAATAAACCTGTCTACTATTACAGCATGTAGGTTGTAAGTGTTTTCAGAGGAAGAGGTAGTATAGCTTGTCCAGTATATAATTTGGGGGGAGCATGTGGGGATTTTTTTAACATTTGAGTAGTGTTGAGTGAAGTCCAGTTGCACTATATTGTATGTCCTCTTCACTACTTCATGTTCATAAATAGATATTTTGCTGTCAACTGATGAAGTTGATCTGGATTGCCCACTCTCTCTTCATTTGGCCTCCTTGCATAGCACATGTCCAAGTACCCCCTTTTTACGTCTGTGCAGCAGAAAAGAGAATATTCTGGCACTGGCTGCACCTAATGCAACTCCCTGATAGTCTTGTCCATATGGTTTGTCTTGGATATTCTAGGTGTCTGTTTTCAAAGTTTAAAGAACTGCATTATTTCACCCTTGAGAGTAGCATTTTAATGTCTACTAGGGAATTAGACCCTGGTGAATATCTCTGGAATGAGAACTGTAACACTATGGGGTTAATTAGATGTGATAGATACATTTGCAGTGATTCAAAGAAGAGGAATCATGTCGTCTCCTTTGTACTTGGTCAGCCTTTCACAAAGCTGCTTGTACCTTTAGCATTTATAAGTTTGTAAGAAAGATTTCATAGAGCTATAGTTTCGTTAGGTAATTTTCTTTAGGTGCAGGAACATAATTTTCAAACACCATGATGATAATGACATTATACTTGTGTTATTTCAAGCCAGAAAAGTAGACATTTAGACCAGTTTCAGTGTGCTTTCATACAGCGTAATCCTTGAACAAGCGTAATGCTCAAGTCTTGTAGACAAACCCAAATGTAAAGAACTTTGGGGAGCGAAGGGACTAAATATGCCTGAGAAAATCTTAGAGTTTATAGATGTAACTTATATGTTGAACAAGTTGGAAGAAGGGGCAGTATGCATCAGCTTAGACTTAATTTAATCTCATTTGGACTCTCTATTGAATTTGGTCTTGTCTCAATAAAGTACTGTATTTGCTATGAAAGAATCAAAACAAGCCCATGAATGAAAGAAACCCTGACCCTACTGAAATCAGAGACAAAACTCTCATTGAGAGCCAGGATTTCATCTCACATGCCTAGAATTTTTCAGAGGCATTCAAGAATATTGCAAAGCCCCCTTAAGATTTCCGTGTAAAAGGAACTCCAAAGTACTGGGTATTCCTGCTCACAGATCTTCCTGTTCGGAGTCTACCCACCTTCACTGTGAATTTGGGCCTTGGTGTTCACAGGTTCCTGCTTTCCTTTCCTGAGGCAGATCTCTGAAATCAAATGCTCTCTCTGTGTGAGAACTATTTCCGTGGTTTTGTGGATGCAGCTGGAAGCTCTGCTCTGGAAAACAGCCGGGCTTTGGCTGTTTCATGACTTTCAGTTTTGGGCAGGAGATGAGGGCAACACATCTGGACAAGCTGATGAATGATGATTTCACGAAACCTGAAAAGGACTGAGGGTTTCAGGTGCCGCTGAGCTCTTTTTTCTGTGTCTATTCAGGAGCAGAGCAACTAAACGGCAAGTTGACTGAAAGCTCAGTGTTGGTTGCATGTGGGCTGTTTGGCTTGATGCTTGTGGTTACTGACACGGTGGGCCCAGTGGTGAGCCCGTCAGAAGGCAGCAGGGACCTGCGTTACCTTGTGCTGTCTGTAGGCAAGCAATTCTGGTCCTGACTGCCAGGGGAGGTCTCTTAACAAACTGAGCTGTAGAAAATGGGAACTACCTGATGGAGCAAACGGAATGAAAGAAAAAAATCCTGTCAATTTGACTTCTGAGGCTACGGTGCTCAGGTGGTTGATTTTTGTATTAAACTTACTCTGTTATCTCTTAACATCCCTCACCCACCTGTACACACACACACTCGACTTCATGCCAGGGGTATGGGAGCTAGTTTTTCCTACAGTGTTGGCGAGCAGGCGTGCTCGTGTTGCCTTGTGGAGTTAACACTAGTTATGGTACATCTGAAACAGTGAGAGAGACAGGCACAGGAGGAAGGCAGGCACGGCAAGGAACCCCAGTCCAGAGCATGAACAGCCCCTACTTTTACATAAAGCTGCAAGCAGGCTGGCCGTGAGGTCCCGGGCAGCAGGCACAGGCAGGCTGGCAGCTCTGCTTTCTGGTGTGCCTGTGCACGTTCCACAGATGTCAGCACTGCTTCCATAAATTGTGGGTGATTTTACAGCAGCATCTGAAGCACTTAAGCCTCATTATGAGAGTGGGCTCATCAGGGATGATCTAATGAGAATCTAAGTAGATGTACCATTCCCTCCTGCAGTGGTTGGAGGTAATGAGACTGCCATCCTAGAACGTGTACAGGAGAGTCGTTTGTCAGCACTAGTAGGGGTCATTAGGAAGAGAGAGACTGCGCAGGAACCACAGGAAATACAAGCCAAGAGAGACGTCTCCCCAGGAACACGTGCAGAATGGTACCACGCTAATTGTCTGCCTGGTGCTGCATGCATTATACAACAGTACCAGTTCTCTCTAAACAAATTATCTGTGTGCCAGATATGAGATTAGCCAGCATACGTTTATGGATGTGAACATACTTAGTTGTGTCTAGTAGAGATAAAAAGGGGGTATAAGAAGGGTTTCTTGGCTATATTTGTAGTGTCGGTGATAGAGGCGTTGTAAATTGAATGTGCCCGCATTTTGACTATGAGCTCCCAACAGGTAAAGTGTACTTGTGACTTCTTTGTTGTGGCAGTCCACAGGTCAATAAAACCCTTTTGATTCTTCTCTTTCATTGAATATACTAATTGCCAATGGAAGCAGAAAGTCAGAATGACTTGCTCTGTAAAGCTTATAAATGTTAGAATTAACTGTATCTTGAGGCCATCTCAGTATTGATGGGATTTTTCCTATTAAAAAATTATTTTGCTGAAAAGTAACTCATAATTGCTCAATAGAAACAAAAGGCATAAGTAAAATCAGCTTAACTGAGTTAGGTGTTTCACCATCACAGTATTTCAAGGGTTGGACAAGTCGAACACAATATTGGAATTGCCAAGTAAAGGACCATAGATTGAAATATGACAATATTATTTTAAATAAGCATTCATGTTGCTTTTCAGAGTTAGTAAACCTAGCACTTACTGGTAGCTGGTCAGAAGCTCAGCATCACTGCACCCAAAATAGAAACCCACCATCAACTCGTGATTGAAAGAGCATCATGTTTGGGGGACATCGTGTACATTAAGTCAGTCAGGGCTGAAATATCCGAGTGGTAAATACAGAATTTTGCACATGCAATCTTCTAGACAAATTTTGTACAGCCAAGCCCCCTGAACCATGCATGGAATTTTTAAAACAAGTATGTGCAGATGGGTTAACTTGTATACTGATAGAGGCCTCTGTGGCACATCTCTCTCGGTAAGGTTTGTAAGCAGCATTTTTTTTTCTCCCTTCTGGTGCCTTTTAGACTGGCAGATGACTGTTCAAGTAAAAGAGGAACTTTTCTGTAAAGAAAACTTCCTTTTTCTTCCCCCTCCCCCCAAATATATAAATAAGAAGTGTGATGAGTCCAAGGTTTTGGGTCCTCTAATGGAAGGCAGGAAACCTGTAAGCTGACAGGAGGCCTGCAGTTTCTTTTTCGTTGTGTTATATGGCACTCCTGTACTTGTCTGCCCTGCCCTGGTCCACCACCTGTTTTTTTCTTGCTTTGTTAATCAGCTTTTCTGGAGTTTTTTTTTAAGCCCTCGTACATACCTGAAAAATGGAAGGGCTTTGATGCTCCCCTACTTCTCACCGTTGTGAACATCCACACCCATGTAAAATAAACATCCTTGTGGACGGTTTTTGCTCGTGCAAGTTTGCACTAGTGTGAAGAATGGAACAAAGTAAAAAGGCGGCAACATTCTTTTATGGTACACACAGTCATGTGTTTGGATGTCTGGCTGTTAAGTCTCGATGCGTGGGGATCAGCCAGCATGGTTCTGCAGCAGCCCGCTTGCCCTGACAGACACGGGAGCTTTCAGGGCCATTGGATTGCCATGGTGGGTTGTTAGGAGGCAAATAAATAGTCCTGGTAAGAGTAACCCTACAAATGGAACATAACATGTGCAAAATGGAACTTCAGTTTTCAGGTATTAGAGTCAGATTTGCTAAATCAGCAGTGGTGAAGTATTGTCACCAGAGCCAGATTTGGCATTGACAGGGATTTGGGGTGACAGCAACAATATGGGCGCAGCCACAAGATGGGCTGCAATGCTTTACAAATTATTTTGCTGTATCAAAAATTTCCTACCAGAGAGCTAAACCAATGAAAGAGTGTGTATAGAACAGTTAATGCCTTTTGATATGGGCGAAGTGACCTAACAGCTATTTTCCATCTCTAGCTTCTGTATGCTTGTGGTTTAGGGAACTCTAGTAACTGCCAGCATCTGCTTCTACCTGCTTGGGGGTTGGTTTCATTTTGGGTTTGCATATCAACTACTATGCTCTGTGCCTGCAACTTTTAACTCCGAGTATCAATCTCCGTACTAAATCATTGCCAAGTAACCTTCCATTCTTCTTTTCCACGCTGTCCATCTAATCACCAGCTGCGAGCACACGGCTCCTGCCTGCATGCCGTCAGAATGAGTCAGCTGCTCAAACCTCAGCTCCAGCCTGAACATGAATTCTTGTCTCTGCAGCAATATCAGGGAAAAAAAAAGTCACCAGGGCTACCAGTTCTCGTTATTGTATTTATATTTTTGATTCAACTTCTTTTCCCCTGGAGGTTTTGATTCCACCGATTTTGTTTGGGTTTGATTGGGCTTGCTTTTTTCTTTTTTTATTGCTCTCCCTCTTCTCATTTTGTTTTCTCCATTCTTTCATTGGAGGCAATGAGCCGTCCAGCGGCCGGAACTCCCCTGTCCCTTATCGGCCCGACAGCCGCCCTCTCACTCCAACTTACGCTCAGGCCCCTAAACATTTCCATGTTCCAGGTAGGAGCTGGCACTGTACGTGTCTCGGTGTCCTGTCACAGTGTAGAATGTAGCCTTTGTAACTTTTGTCTTGTCTCCATCCTTTCACGCTGTTTACCATGGGGTGCACCCGCAGGGTTTGGAACTGCCTGCTCCTGGGCTAGCTGAGAGCAGCAGTGAGTTGGGAAATGGGGGCGGTTCGTTGTGATTTTTACCTGTTCTGTTGGTCAGGTGTTTGGCTGTTAGAATGCCTTGGTTTTCAGGGTCTGGTGATGGCCTGAGAGCTGGATGGGAGCTATGTAGGGCTTGATTTTTTTTTTTCCCCAGTTGCACCAGCTGAGCACTAACGTAACTCTAACTTTGGAGGAGTTGGTTCTGATTCACAGCGGCATGCAGAGAAGAGCTGACCAGTGAGCCATTACTTACATTGTTCGTTCAGATTGCTGTGACTTGTTTCAGTCTTGAACCCAACAGGTATAGTTTAGTGTTCATTTGTTGTTTTTTTTAAAGCAGGTGAGGATGTTTCTTTACTTGTTTTGTGCAGTGGCTTGGTGTCCTCAGAGAGACCTGCAGATCCATAAGGATATGTGTGCCTTAGGATGTCCTCTCTATAAAGGGTAGTGTCTGTTTTGAAGTGAGCTGCACAGTTCTTCCAGCCTCCAAGAAGATAATTTGCCTTGGATTTTGGTGGGATGAGGGTGTATGTCCCTAGGGTTGTGGACATGCATCTTCTGACTGCCTCGGTGCTAGCTGAAAGCCACCTTACATCCAGTTATTCTTCAGGTCCCGTTCAGTCTAGTATCCCTTCGCAGTGGCGGAGGTTACTGCTCTCCCTCCCTTCCTCAGACCTGGCAGATAAACTGTGGGAACTTCCCTGTCAGTCAGGGTGACCTGGCTTGGCTAAGGCCGGCTGGTTTAACTGCTTAAGCGAACCTGGCTCACTTTGACTTGCGTAAGCTATTGCATGAACAGCTCTGCGTAATAATCTCTGGCGTGGTGGGAGAGCGGTCCTCTGCAGCCAGCGCAGCGCAGCCACAGAAGGAGCTGCGTTCCTGTCCTCCTTACGGCTTTCTGGTATAGACGTGCGCAAAAGCACTGCATGACTACCCTTGTAGTGCTTACACCTGTTTGCTGGTCGGGCAGCCATAACAGATCACGAACAGGAACGAAAGACCTCAGTGTCTTTGCGTGCAGTGAATTTGCCGGTTTAGTCAAGGAGGTGGGGTTCTGCAGAGTCAGATCTGTCTCTGTTTCCACAGATTCCTAGGTTTAGCTTTCCTTAATGCCAAAGGCGAAGTTGGCTGCTGTAGCACTTTAATTGGATCTGCAACACACAGCGTGTATTTCTAAAGTGCTTTTTTGTCTTCCATTCTAATGTAACTGAAAACTTTTTTTCAGGCAGTATGAAGTAGGAAAATGGGTTTCTGACATTTGTTTTCTAGTTCCCAGTAGCTCATTTTGGTCTTCTTATAAGATTTTGACAGATTTTTGCACAGTAGAGCTGATTTTGGATTAACTTTTGCATTTGTAGCTGTGCTGAATACATGAAGTATTAGCTTGGGTGGGGAGGTAGTTTAGAACAAACTGGCTCCTGTCTTAGATTATTGGTTGCAAAAATATGATATCCTTTAGACAGGCTGTAGATTTACTGCGTTAGAGTTCCCTAATTGTTTTTATTCTGATTTACATTGATAATGTGCAATGTGGTGGGCCTTACATAAAGAAATCACAAAAAAAAAA